>Ga0123355_10003328_pt1 | contig 22999 bp, 15 predicted proteins | sample TergutEmb28metaG_3_FD_89872 | JGI IMG/M metagenome (GOLD analysis project Ga0123355, IMG submission 89872) | Embiratermes neotenicus P1 segment gut microbial communities from Petit-Saut dam, French Guiana - Emb289 P1 | ecosystem: Host-associated > Arthropoda: Insects > Digestive system > Gut ... | reverse complement strand
CTGCCATCTATCTCATACACAACGAACCCACTGAGCCAAGCCGGCTACAAATAACGCCGTTCCGGCCGCATGTAGCGCCACAAGCGCTTGTTTCCACTGCTCCATAAGAAGCTGCACCCCCGTACCAACCATGGATCAGACCAACTACTCGACTTACACCACTTTGGCCACAGATTACTGCTTATGCAGATTAGCAACTCCATGGAAATTTAAAATTACAGCGCCCCAAACGGCCACGATGGCGTTACTTATACCCGGCATGGCTCTGTGGCACGCTACTAGTGGTAGTTTTTAGAACTATGTACCAAGACATCGGTAAAGCAGCCTTCTGCCACACCATAAACCCACCACTCTCTATTCATAGTTGTACTAAAAAATATAAGCCTTCAAAATTATTACAAAAGAACTACATACATTTATTAGGCAATATACTTTACTACTTTTCATTACATTTCCTGTGACACATTTCTGCTCACACCAAAGTATAATGTAAAATAGTATTGCCCGGTGTATGTACATTATTTGTGACACAATGCATGAAGAATGTGTACTATGAAGATTCGACATTGTGGTCTTCTCAGTTATGGGACCGTGTAACCAAATGGTCAGCACAGACGATATGGCCTGGACCTACTGCTGCATTCATCTGATGGCCTGTGTAGATATACCCAAAATGATCCTCCACAACATTCATTACTATGTATGTACAGACTAAATGGTGTCCTAACTCAAGCCACATTATGAATCCTCGACACTGTGAACATCTCAAACCCCATACCAAAAATTATTAAGAAACGAAACATTGATGGAAATGTCACATTGGGAAAACGGAATTATACAAGAGCAGTATGGAGGTACTGTAGGGTTGTGTTGGATTGACAACTACAGTACCATACACATAAAAACTAAAACTAAACTCCGTGGCTTTTTAGTCCGCGAGCGAACTATACCGACAGAGCGGCCGCCGCCGGTAGGCGAAGTTAGTGCCAACTTTTGCGGATCATACACATACATATAACTATTTATTAATGTCAAAAGTTACCGTACAGTCTGACAAGTGAGGTCGCGGATTACTTGCCGTTATTTTGTCATCGGCTGTTGACTGCGGGGTAGAGCTGCGTTGCCATGTAGTGACGAGGCCTCTGGTTGGCCGCGAGCGATGAACCGCTGGCTACGCGGTTGGTTGGCCGGAGGTCCGCGATGGAGTTGAGGAGGCTGCGACTGGTGCTACTGCAGGATGTCCGGCAAGCGGTGGTGTGCCCGGTCCACGAGGCTACATGGCCGGGCAGTCGGGCGTCGTATCTTCTGTCTTGATGAGTCCCTTCTTGATGTGTGTATTGCCCGTTACTCCTTCCTGAATGAATGAATCTCGTTGGTCCGAATGGGGTCCTTTCATTCCGGTCGCCTGCTGTCCAGTCTGCTCTGCAATTGGCTGGTTGGCAGAGCTAGCAGGCGTGGCTCGTCGGATGTAGTACACTTGCTGGGGGCCGTTTTCTTTGTTCGTGGAAGTAGACAGAGAAGGAGGGAGTGAGACAGTGGTTTGCTGTGGTGGTTAAGCTACCATTGACTAGGTCGGTATGTGTTGATTGGCATACGGACAAAGGAAGGAGAGCTGTGAGGTGAAATGGGATTGAATAGGAGGAGATGGAATGACTGTGGGTGTCCCCACAGCAGTATATATTTTTACAAAGTATTTAATATCACATACTTTTTCCACCACTGCGTACACTGTTATATATTACATCTCAAAAAAAATGTAGGAAACAAACCATTTTCAAAATAAATATATATTTTATGGTCAGGACCACATATGTTGAATTTCAAACTACAAGGGTAATTCAATAAATAAGTTACAAATCCAAGTTGCGACCTACGTTTTTGAATTAAGTGCGGGAAACTGTCACCGCTAGATAGCAGCAATATCTAGTTTTATTGTGACACACAACGATTGGTATGTGCATGACTGTACAGACGTAGCAGCTGTTACAAGATGGCAGGGCCCCTGTGTACATGTACCACGATAGAGCAGTGTGGCATTGTGCGTTTTTTGTGGGCAAAAAAATGGAAGCAAAGGATATCCACAAAGAAATGCTGCCCATGTACACTGAACATTGCCTGTCACGTCAGGCAGTCCATAATTTGGTGCAGAAGTTCTCGGAAGGGCGGACAAGTATCGAAGACAAACATCGAGCCGGTCAGCCAGTGGAGATCACCACGCCGGAAACGTTGCAGCGCGTCGAAGACATCATCCGAGCAGAGACGGTGGGACAAGTGTTTATATTTGTATGGAGATTATGTTGAAAAATAAATGTTGTTTGTATGTCATTATCTCCATTCTATTCTTTTCAATCACGATTCGTAACTTACTTATTGAATCACCCTCGTAGATGGAGTGCAGTTGAGAGGGGTTGCAGAGGAAGTTAGAATAGGATTTGGGACTTGCCAGAAAATTCTAACTGAAGATTTGCAAATAAGACGTGTGACAGTGAAATCTGTGCCCCGTCTCCTGACGGCAGAGCACAAGGACGATTGCATGTCAATTTGCACTGACCTCCATGAGTGAGCCCAAAACAATCCCAACTTCATGTCCTCAGTAATCACTGGTGATGAATGCTGAGTTTATGGGTATGACCCAGAAACAACGTAAATGTCATCCCAGTGGAACACAGCATCATCTTCTCGACCAAAGAAAGTGCAGCAGGTGAAGTCCAATGTCAAGACGACGTTGATTGCGTTCTTCGACATTGATGGGTTGGTTCATCATGACTACGTTCCTAAAGGACAGATGGTAAATAAGGAATTCTACAGAACAGTCCTGCAACGCCTCTGCGATGCTGTGCTCAGACATGGATCTGAGAAGTGGCACTCCGGCAATTGGATCCTGCACCATGACAACGCCCCTGCGCACAGAGCTGTCACCACAAATGAATTTCTGGTGAAACACAACATTCTGTCGCTCCCACACCCTCCCTACTCCCCTGACCTTGCTCGGTGTGACTTCTTCTTGTTCCCGCAAGTGAAGAAAACAATGAAAGGTCGCTGATTTGATTACAATGAAGAGATTAAAGCCAACACGACGAGACAACTGAGGGCTATTACAAAAAATGATTATCAGAGATGCTTTCATCAGTTACAGGAACGCTGGAATAAGTGCATAAAAGCACAAGGACACTACTTCGAAGGAGACATGACCAACTAGCCGTTAAGTCTACTCATTCACTCACAAAAAAAATCAGTCCCGGAATTAAATGATAAGCCCACGTACAGTAAGCATGCAATTTTAGTTCTTAAATAAACACTTGGGTGTTTGTTCTGCCAGTGCAGGCAGGACAGCACAAATGCTTAATGCAGCAATGCTGTCAAGTTCCCCCCCACCCCCTCCCCCAGACAGTTTGTCCAATGTCACCAGAGGTAGCTAAATGGCTCCATAAACATTCATGTTGGTTTATGTTTGTAATTAGAGTCAAGTACAACTTATTTTTATCTTCAGACAAGTGTGGCACATTTGATTAAGTAATGCAATGGTAAAATACTCTTACAGGGAACAAGATGTATTATTCCATTTATTCGAAACCTCAGCACTTATGAAGGTAAGTGGCCAACTTCATGATCTAGCCACTGTCCTGAGGTGAAAGAACACTCAATACTCACTCAACAGGAGACTGGGTGGGCCCCAGAGGTGGTCTGGTTGCTTTGAAGAAGAGAAAAAGCCCTTGCACCTGCTGGGAAATGAACCCCACACCATCCAGCCCATAGCCTGGTCACTGTGTCAACCATCCTGAGTTCCACAGTCATTCAACTGTATTTTTTTTCCCCCTACAGCAGAAACTTCCAAGAACAATAAAAAAGGTCTCTTCTGTAAGGTTTTCAGCTCCCATTGATAACCCCCTTAAACTTTCAGCATAGTCTGTTACTGACACTTCCTGCAGTGCAGAATCGTATTGAAAATCATCCTGCAAGAATTCTACAAACCTGCTGGCTGATTGGTGACTTGACAATTTTAACCACTTCCAAATGCAGCCCTCCATCCATGAAACGGCACCCACAGGAAGTAAATTCTAGAGTTGCTTGGCAGGAGAGTACCTGCAAAAGAAACAAAGGAAATCTGTCTTGAAGATGCAAATTTCCTGGAATGTGACACCGCGTCATCGGAAAAGTGGTTTCAAAGGATCGTAGCCCCTTCAACTTCAATGTTCAAGCAGCTGGTAACCACTCACCCAACAACACAGTGTCACAGCCAAGAAGGCTCAGCAACAAAGGTGCAAGAACCTCAGATTTTGCAAAATTCATCTTTGTTACACTCTTCAAAAAAGACTATCAAATTGTTTTCAGTTGATTCAGAAATGATAAATATACTCAAGTGGCAAGGGGTTATCCTAGCATTTGCACAATGATGACATAACTAATACAAAGTGGATGTACTAAGAACTCCCAGCATTCAGTTTGATACATGCACACCAAGAACTACACTGAGACTTAAATGAGAGTTACACAGCATTGTTATTGGGTCTGTCCTTGCTATCATTCTTGAAATATATTTGTATGAACTCCATTTCATCTTCTGAGTGCAGAGAAGTGATCCTACCAAGATCTAATTTGTTTTAAACTTTATAATCTGGCACAAAACTGTCCTGATGCCCCACTGCAAACGCTCCGAACTACTTCATTTCGATAACACTGCTGTACATTCTTATGTCATGAGTATTATCATCATGGCAGTTCCTTCTTAGGGGTGCAGGTAAACTACCCTTCATGGCAAAACAAACCAGATAATTCAATGAGCCACAGTTTTGCTTGCAACTAATCACAATACACATACTAATTAGAAAAAAACTAATTCATCAGGTTCACAAAAAACTGCAGACTTGTAAGAACAGCAGGGTTTGTTCAGTCTATACAAATTTACACTCTCAGTATATGTTTCCTCTAACTGAAGGTACTTGTCATGTATGCAGCTGTTACAACCTACCTCATATGAGTTTCACTTGCCCTTCTCTCTCCTCAGAAAATATATGCACAATGCACTGCTTTCTTTTCATTTTCTTTCATTCTTTCTCTTCACTTATTAAATCGCATTTGTTTCGTTTGGCATCTCTTTTATTGTCCACGATCCCTTCCGTCTCCTGCTTTCCCTTTGATTAAGCTTCTTCTTCTGGGCTTCTTTTATTTGTTCTAGCATGGAAACATCTGTCACTGTAGTGTATTTATTTCATTCAGTAAATCACAGCACTCTCAAATTCTTGATTTCAATTTCTCCTAACTTCACTAATATGTCATTTCTGATATGAATCTTTTATCACTTGCAGAGATATCACTTCCTCCTTGACTATTATTTGCCTGTTTCTCTTCATTTGATCATCTCTATTCTTTTGCAAAATCTTCACTTTTCCTCACCTACACCTTGCCTTTACAAATCTGTTTTAGCAGCTCTGTTCTATAAAATCCTCACTTCTTCTTCACTTGCTTCTGCCTATATCTCTTTCTTACTTCAGTTCTCTTCCTCTGCAATAACCGCTCTTTCTCCTCGTCTCCCATTTTTCTGTATCTATTTCTTTCAGCATCTCTCTTCTTCTCTAGCATATGCACTTTAACCTCATCTACCATTTGGGTGTTTCTGTTTCTTACAGCATCTCTCTTCTTCTGCAAAAACCTCACTTTTTCCTCACCTGTCATTTGTCTGTATCTCTTTCTTGCAGCATCTCTCTTCTTTTGCAGAATCTTTGCTTTCTGCTCATCAGACATTTGCCGGTACCTGTCATTTCTAGCATCTCTCAACTTCTGTAAAATCCTTGCTTTCTCCTCATCAGTCATTCGACTGTATTTGTTTCTTACAGCATCTTTCTTCTTCTGCAGGAACTTCATTTTATCCTCACCTACCATTTGTCCGTATTTCTGTCTTGCAGCATCTCTCTTCTTCTGGAGTATTCTCGCTTTCTCCTCAATTGCCACTTGCCTATACCAGTTACGTTCCCTTTCTGGCGAATCAGTTTCCTTGTATGTTTTATCACTTATATGAACAATCCGAGGGCTTATTTCTGACAACTGAATTCCTGTGTTCATGTTATCTCCTCCTCCTCGTAAAACGCTGTAAAGTCCAACACCTGTAACATCAACAACAAGCATATGTAAATGTCTTCATATACAGTATATACCAACTCACTTTCAAATTAACCTGAAGTCTAACACTGTATGACATGTAACAGTGCTTGTTGAATATATTACCACTCCATGACATCCACACCAAGCCCACTTATGAACACTGTATTGTAACGTTTTGTGCCTAACTACATTATCATTAAACATTTCATACAGCGATAAATAGTCACCTACCTTTGGTAATGGCTCTATACAAAAGGATGGAACACCGCACCCTGATATGCCACATTTCGCGGACCATAAGATGCACCAAGCTATCAGATGGCTGAATTAAGGAAGGGCCATTTTATTTTCATCTGAAGCACCTTCAGACCATAAGATGTAGAAGAATTTCATACAGTATATTAATAATTGTCCAACGAGATGCAACACAAAGCAGTCTATTTATTATTCTGCAAGTTTTCTTTACATGTTTCGGGTGTCAACCACACCCATGTTCAGGAGTACACAAAACTGTAACTACAACATCTGGTACTGGTCATATTATTTGTACAGCTACCTCCCTCCAACATGGCCACATTGGAGGGAAGTAGCTGTACAAAAAATATGACCAGTACCAGAGGCTGCAGTTACAGTTCTGTGTACTTCTGATGATGGGTGTGGTTGACACCCGAAATAATAAATAGACTGCTTTGTGTTGCATCTCGTTGGACAATTATTAATACAGATCAGCGATGCATGGAACCATAAACATAAAATTTCATACAGTACTTTCCAGGATAAAGGTTCTTACAGTCCACAAAATATGGTATGATATGGGCCATCTTTATAGCTCTGGCTGGTAAAGAAATGAGCAAAGCTGGTAAACAGGCCTACTCTATATGAAAGAAGGTACTTGCTGGGCACCCCCCCATCTGTCAATCCACTACCCATACTGCTATAAACTCCAAGCCTTCTGCTTGAAAGATTCACCAGCCAAAAGCTGAGAGATAAATTATATTTAAAGCTCAGCAACTAAAGTTACTGCACAGTACCATTAACTCTGGGTTACAAGACAAATGGATATAACATCACAAAGTCTTTTCTGTCATTCAGTGCCTTCATTCCACATGGATGTAAGACTTGTCAGGTAACAAATTACATAATACTCAACCATATATTCTCTCCTAGAAATCATACAACTTGCTATGGATGATGGCAGGATTACACAAAGTAAACAGGAGGCAGTAGAAGGTTGTATTGCAGACTAACATAAAGCCTGAAAACTGAGTTTTCTGGGACATGGCACTGTGCCAATTGGTAGTCACTGATGTTTGGGGGGAACGTGCTGCCTCCATGTTCAGGATAGTCCGACATCTTGTGAAGATAGATGCAGCAAATTTTTGGAAACTTCAGCAACTAATTAGCAAGTAATACAGTGTCATATATTAATAAAAGTCACGTGTATTCGGAAGTTTAGGCTAGTTTATATGAAAACACAAATCTGCTTCAAACAATACTATTTACTTCACTTCACACCAAAAAATAATGACTGAGATATTATGCATAATGAACAAAACACTTACAGCTAGAGGCAAAGTTATCACTCTGAACACCATGAAGGTATACAGAAGAGTGTAGCGGTAAAGCTCCAATCATTCTCAACTTCATGGACTGGGAAAGAGTAGTTGGTATAGTGACATGCTATGGACTGGAAGGTCCAGGGATCAAATCCTGGTGAATGTGAGATTTTCTGTGCCTGTCCAGACCAGCCCTGAGACACAACTAACCTCTTGTACAATGGGTACCAGATCTCTTTCCCTGCAATAAAGCAGCTGGGGCATGGTGCTGACCACTTACCCACATCTAGCACTGAGGTAAAGAGTAGAGCTACACCTCTGCTCCCCATTTGAGCCTTCATGGTCTCTTATAGGGTGAACTTACCGTTTACCATTCTTAACTTCAGCACTGGTAGGCAGTAAGTGGTCAACTTCCCACCCTGACTGCTTTACTCCCAGTGAAAGAACCCCTCTGTAGCAATTGAATAGGAGGCAAAGTGGGCCCCAGAACCACTCTGAATATTCTGCAGAAGCCTAACAATGTCTGTACCCTGCATGGGACTCAAACCACAGATCACCCACCAGGTAGCCTAATCCCTATACTGGCTAAAACAGCTATCCCAGTTCCCACTTACAAAATAACATGGTTTTCTCTTTTAGGTTTATTTTCTAATAATGTTGGTACCTCTAGATGGTACATAGCATTGATTGGTAACATCTACTGGAGAATGATGGATGGAAAGGATTTGGAAGGGAACAGTCATGGCCTAATTGATGTATTGTCATGGTATTTGCCTAAAGGGGGCTGTAGAAAATTACTAAAGTTTCACTTGGAAAAGGTGCTGTTCTGGCCCTCCTGCAGTGGTTCACAAATTCCCCCAAAATCTAGGAGTCATCTCAAAATTTAAGGTACCAAAAGTGTGAAATGAAGTAAGTTCCACACTCAAGACCCAAAAATATCAGGTGCCCCCACAAAAAATGTAGTCACCCAAGCAGAACTGTCCTCCTGAATACACGTCTACAGCATTACTGGTAATATTACTGTGTATCAGCATTTATGACCCAGTCTACACCCTCACATCCCATTTATTTATTACCAATTATCCTCCCATCAATATCTAGGTCTTCCAAGTGGTCTATTTCCTTCAGGTTTCCCCACCAAAACCCAGAATACATTTCTCTTCTCCCCCCCACCCCCATATACACATGCCCAACCCATCTCTCTCTCCTTGATTTGTTGACTCCAATATTTACTGAGCAGCATATATCATGATGCTCCTCATTTCATGTAATTTTCTCCAGTATCCTGTCGTTTTTCCCCTCTTAGGCTGCAATATCTTCCTCAGCACCCTATTCTTAAATAACTTTCACATTCTAACATGAGCATAATAATGAAAGAATCCTATTTGTTTGAAAGAACTGAACTCTGTTGTGTGTTAGTGAATGACTATGAAGTATTAAATGTATCTGAAGAATGGATAACCATTCAAAGTTTCCTACCTTGCAAGTGGCACTGTATGAAACAGTGTGGTTATCACACATACATTATCAAATGACAATGTAAAGTGTTACTTTGTGGCAACAATACACTGCCACTGACAGCAGCATATTTGTGACCATACATACTTGATAATTTTAGTGTGCACTAGTAAGAAGTCTTCAATGCAACACCTACAAACATTTAACAAGATACTGTACCAGAACGGAGGCAAAACCATCCAGACCAGCTTTGGGGTCCGTCCATCCAATTCAATGAATGTCAGCAGCCCTTCCTTAGACATAAAATGGCTAAGGTGTGGACACTGCCACACAGGAGCAAACTAACATCGAAGTAATCTGTGATGTGATGCCATGTTGTTGGGTTGGTGGTCTCAAACATTTCAAAGGAATGCAGTGCCTTCATCTTCAATGGTCAAGGAATCCAACTGCTGACATATTCCTCTTCATCCAGCCATGGAAGTTTTTAAAATTTGAGGTTCTGACAGCAGTGTTCAAGTCTTTGGGATGTTAGACTGTGTTGTTGGGCAACAAGTGGTTCCTGAGTTTCCAAGAATCATTGTGCCTTTATATTCAGATTGTTGAAGTCTAAATTGCTGGAGACAGCAACAATCCCATTACCATCTGCTCAAAGAACTGGCCACTGAAGCATAGGTTGGAAGAGGTCAGAATGTTGCCTTCAAAGTGTCACTCTGCTTAACAATGGCACAATTTGACCCTGAAGATACAGGCAATACAGTCTTTCAAAATGTTATGAGATTGGAAATAAACGGAATGGAAAAGGGATATGTTACCCACCCACAGAAATCTTTCACAACATTTAACACCATCACAAAGTTGCTGTGGGTGTTTCTTCACAATGTTACAGCATTCAAACTTCTTGTCACATTCACCATATTGACATGGTTGAGTCTCAGTATTACTTCCTAAACTAAGATGTTTGGATGATTTGCTGGAGTCCTTACATTTATAAAACTGTGTCTCACATTTGCTTCCACTGAAAGGGTTATCACTGCAGTCTCTATGCACATCTTCATATTTGATTGACTTACCATCACATAAACTGGAAAAATTAATAGTTTGCAATTAGTTTTATGTTACAAATTACTACATAAATATGAACTATACCATGACAAAGAAACCCTGAACTAAATACATACCTAAAGGAGGACAATAGGTAATGTCTTGTCCTTCCATCACTACCACCTTTAGATGCAAAGGAAATATAATGGAAGTATGAATGTCCTGTTCAGCTAATAGACAAATTCCTGATTGTGCGTAAAACTCTAAGACCCCAAAAACTGCATATGAAAAGCCACCTGCACTCCAAGAATCAAACCAAGATATTGTGAAAACTATTTGAGAGTAAACTCTACAACAAAAAGCAAACACAGTGGCTGATTTGAGGTTTGTAACTTCCTTGCCCATCAGTAGTTTTTTAAGGCAACCAGCCCTGAACTCTGGGCACAATCTGTGGTTCCATAACTTCTCTTAATTAGAAGACCTATTCTTCTATGGCTTATTTTAATATAATACTACAACATATGCCTAGTACTGGCAACTGACATGATGATGTAAACATGGTAATGAAGCTAAAGCCACAAACACACAGATTTCCTTGACCTAAAGAATTTCTATCATCTGCTCACAGAAGCAGTTAATCTCTTGACCAAATGAAATGTTATTAAGTAATTGCGACACTATCCATTTACTGTTTTAAAGTATTTTTCATTTCACCTTAAATGTTGCGTACCACAATTTCTTCATCATATACACGATTTATTTCTTCCACATTCTTTCACAATGCGGCTGAAATTTGATGAAGACAGTCGAAACGACAATGACACGAAGTTTTAACTTCACCGCTTCATTCTTTCCGAACACTTTTTGAGGCCCGTAGCAATACGTTTGTCATTCACCACCTCTCAAAATATTCACTCCTTGGGACACTTACCTGTTTGTTCCCAAACCCCAATGACAAGCTTCATTTTCGTGTACAGAAATTTCATCCACTAACTCTTTTTTGACTACCTGTGAGCTCAGTGCCTCTCCAGGTTCTACGTCGTACGTCTCGTTCTTAACTGATGCAAAGTCTACATACTCAAAACGTTGTCTGATTTCTTCTGAAGCCACTTTCTTTGTGCTCACAGTGCAAGCTTCAAGCGCTTGTTTAAGAAGACTTCCATCTGCTGCACTCTCTCTACGAAACATGTTACTCTGCTACCATACCACCGAAACATTACATCCCGTTCCCATAACCACGACCACGGCGCGACACCCACAGACCATCTGGCGACAGCTACTCGACAGCTGTTGTATCACAGATTGTTGTGTTATGCTCACGGACATAAATAACTCACAGATACGCACTGAATGGCTCGGTATATGTTGTTGTAGAGATACGAATCAGCACGACTCTACCCGACATTGACCGAGCGCAGTGCATGTTAGTTCATACTTGTTATGTGTGTTGGTCGCCATGATGTTGATGTGAAATTGTAATATAAAAATATTCATCCCGATGTTGGACTTAGGCCTTTCTGAATGTAGTAATCACACTTTCATCAAGAATAGATCCCAGGGAAGCATTTCGTGGATACCAAAGAAAGCTTCAAACGTGTTTGAAGCTTTCGAGGCCGTATTCATGGAACTATGAACCTGGACTCGTTGTCTTTTACTTTGTCACAAATAAGTTATTTGGTTGCAAATTTAACAAAGAAAAATTATAAACAAAGTACTCAGGAATTATCACATGTAAGTAATGTCAGTGTTTAGTTATAATAGTGTACTGAACAGTTCGAACCTTAACACAGTTTTTGGGTTATGCATATGGTGTGCAAGCAGTGTCCGTTTGGATGCATCCAGAACAATCCTTGTCGGTTTTCCTTTGTTGCAGTATTCCCGATACTGAATAGATGTAGTTATAACAGCGTACAACTTTTACGAATGTAAATGCATGAATGCTTTTCAGATTTTATCGTTAATATTTTATTCGCTTGATCAGAATGCCCCATTTATTGGTTTTAAATTTCCAAGGTAGCAGATAGAGGGTCGTCCAAAGCCAAGAAAGTAGTAGGGTTTTCGAACGTGCTAACCATAAATTAAGGCATTTGTTTATAATTTGAACATTTGACTGTGATTTGTACAAGGATGTAGGATGTACGTGTAACAAACCAACATCTTGAAAGAGATGAAATGTGGAGTGGTTGTGCCAGATCCCCACTCCCCTGAAAATAAAAACCCGTTTGTTTTGTAGAAGATGGTTTTGACTCCCACTTGCCTGGCCTGACCAACACTGATATGATAATGTTTTAACGTAAGAATGTGCAAAAGCGTAATTTACGTACTATACATGTATGAACCTCTTCTTTTATTATCGTTTTGAAAGGACAGGTGCTTGTAAGTGATTCTGCAGTACAGTACATGTATCGATATTTACTTGTTGCAAGATTACATACACAGAAATGTGAGAGTGTGTCCAGGATGCACTTCTGTTTAAAATTCACATTATGGTCTAGTGTTTGCAGCATGGTATTTGGGTATAGTTTGCAACTTACATCTGTTTTATAACGGTTCTTTATCCTTGAGGTGTGCTTGAAGTTGGATGAATATCGGCTGATTTTGAGCCTTTTTCGTCAAAAATTTAGTTACACTTCATTACTGCACCACCTTTGTAATATGCAAGGACGCAACCTTGCTGAGTGACAAAGCTTAAGCACATGTGACTAATATTTTGAAGAGGAGCACATCACGTGGCTTTGCAGAAATTACACTGGTTTGCATAGTCAGTGTAGGCTGCGATAGCTCAGTCGCTATAATGACCTGCAATGGGCTGGACGGTCCGGGGATCAAATCCTGATGGGGGCAAGATTTTTCGCACCCATCCAGACGGGCCCTGGGGCCCTCCCAGCCTCCTATACAATGGGTACCAGGTCTCTTTCCTGGGGGTAAAATGGCTGGGACATGGTGTCAACCACTCGCCTCCCCCCCCCACCTAGCACGAAGGATAAAGTAAGAGTAGATCTATACCTCCACTCCCCTTTTGGGCTTTCATGGTTTGTTCTAGGGTGAAATTTACCTTTACCAGTTTGAAGTGCCCTGTATGTGTTGTTGCAGAGTGCAGCTGTATATTGTTTTGTTGATGAAGTGAAAGAAAATATCTTCTAGGTTCACACCAAATTTGCTATGTATCTTAGTCTAAGACTGATGTTCTGGCATGTTTCTATGGTTGGTAATATACAGTAGTAACTGTTGTTGTGAAGTAAGCAGAACTTGTTACTTTTTGTCATATCATATAATTCTGATTTCTGCCTAAGGCATGTTTTGCTTGAGGTTTATTTCTGCAACAAATTAGCTGTTAGTATTGAATATTCTTTGTCTCAGTAAATAAGAGTGGTTTCGTAGTTTACAGCTTCTTCTGCATAGTATGGTACCAAATTAATGCTGAATTAGTAGAACAACATTGAGCCTAGGACCCATGTAGCCCCCTCTGCAATTGCTATTAGGGTCCCCATTCTTTGAAGTGAGGCCACTGTGTGACACTGCACACTCTGTGTCATCACATGCCTGGATTAAGAATGCGTGGAGCTAACCTCCGCTGTGTTATGCTTAAATCAAGTACGGAGACGAGTTTGCTTACATTTTCCCCTTTTATTTGGTACAATAGGCAATACAAAAGATAATGTGAGATGAGTTTGAATCCACAATGTTCAGGGTCTTTATTGTATCTGGCAACTATTATTTGTTGCTTCTTACTGCTCCTGTGCCATATGGGTGGATGGTTGGCTGAATGGTTCAGGTTAACGTGAAGAATTGCAGGACAGGAGGTAGCAGCCAATAGTTGATAGACGGAACAGTGACCACATATTTGGTGGTTATGCCTTGCTACCCCTTTTGTAACAGTCCTCTGGCAGTCCAGAAATGGTGCGAGTTTTGAAACTCACTTGGAAATATTGGTTGTTGAACTCTATGGCCTCTTTTGATTGTGATACCGTCAGATGTTTTATGAAAGCTAACTTGAGTTTTGGAAAGATAAACACCTCAGCATGTGGCTAAATATGAAAAGTCAGGATTGTGAAGGACCGCAGTCATGTGGCTTGTGGACAGAAAAATAATCAGGTCTCAGACATAGGCCCGCATTTCACTTTGTGTGGCCCACACACTGATTTTATTCAAGTTGCGGAATGTGGCCCAGCAGAGCATCGAAGAATTGTTTTTTAATATATAAATATTGGCCTAAAGACTCAAAGAGGTTTGCTGTCACTGGGTAGTAATATATGACATGCATCAGTGAAGAGACAATAATGCTCAGAGTTTTAAATCCAGTAACCATAATGTCTTTATGTTAATTTTAAAAGTATGAAATATCCTTAATGGTTTGTTTAATTTAACCTGTTTATTGCTTAAATTGATGCATGGCTGGCCTTAATTTTTAAAATTATTGGTCTGCCCTACATATATTTTGACTTTGTGACACCTGGACTTGAAGTGTGCTGTTATTTAGTGTGGTCCATGTATACTGCTGAACCTCTGTGTAGAAATGTTATTTCTCAGTGTGTTGCTGTGGGATGCGGTTGTGATGCAGAATTCCATTACTGTAGTAAACTCCATGCTGTTGACTGGTGCCCTCACCAGAGCTAATCTCACATTTAATCCCCAAGCACCGTGCAGTGTTTCTGTTCTGTCCAGTGTTTCCTCTCGGAAAGCAAGTTTTAATGTATCTGGTTGAATAGCAATTTTACCTAGCCCGAAACAGAAATTTAAGCCAGGATAGTGACTAGGCTATAGGCTGTAGGGTATAATGTTTTGACTTCAAGCATGAACAAGATTTTTCCTTTTCTCCAAGACCTCAAGGCCAGCTCTGGGGTCCACCCAGTCCCTTTTTGGCCAGGTCATGAAGCTAAACCACTCAACTCCATCTAGTGCTATGGTGAAGAATGAGTGGAGATACACCTCCAGTCCTCTGTGTGCTTGCATGACATGCACAGGGACGATTTTACCTTTACCTTTACCTTAAACACAGCATGCTGTGATTTAAAGCCTGTCATTCTAAAACAAAACTCCAAGATATCACTGGATGTGACCGTACTTCATAATGTGTTATCGCTGAATATCACTGCCCCTTTTTCGAAGCTGACAACAAATAATCGGCATACTATAATGTTATATAACAGAGGACTGTTTTCTCACCGTGCAGCTAGCCCACACTCACTTCCCATATTGTGTATTATACAGTACGTAAAACTGTAACTCAGACGTTACAGAGAACACTCAAAGATATGAAAGTTACTGTGTACTCTTGCCAGTGTGTCTGGTAGCCATGGCTGTTAAAACAGTGTTTGAATATCTTGGTACAGTTTTTGAAGTTTACATCATCATTTCCAAGCTTTCTTTTCAATTGCAACAGTAAATTTTACTTTCTTAATTTGAATGTTGTACCTTGTGTATAAAGTTTTTAGTTATTATATACTGTGACACCAACAGGGAATGTTTGAACAGTTTGGAGTCTCAGGAAGATGATGTTTTTAACAGCCTGTTTTTGTTACTGTACCAGTTGGTGACATCGCACGGTCTCGAGGCAGATAGACACTTGCTGCGTTGTCTCTTCTCACACATTGACTTCAGTGCTGAGGGGAGCAAATCCAGCAGCAGCAAAGATTTCCATCAGATCCAGCTGCTGGTCCAGGAGTGTGTGGCTCTGTTGACAAAGCCTGCTCTGATCTCAAACCTTTGTTACGCACTTGATAATCCTTTGCATCATCAAAAGGTATGATCTGTTATTAATGTCTGTGTGTGTAGAGATTTGTGATCAGATGGCTCATTATACAAGATACATCATGAACAAAAGACATGGGATGTTATTTGTGTTGTAATGGTACAAAGGATATTTGGTAATGATTTGGACATGGGCTGCTGTTTTGGCAGCTAACACGCTGTAAGTTCACTCGAGTTATTGTTAGCTAGTGTGGCCTTAATGCATAATTCCACTATCAGATAGGCCTAGTTGTGCATGCCTGTGAAAAAATGCTGCATCATTACTGAGTCTAGTAGTCAAAATGCTTGGACAGCAGTCGTAAAATGGGAGGTAATTATCACTGGCTGGGATGGATTATGTGGCTGCTTTGGAAAGAAGATATTAAATCATCATATATTCATTATCAGTTATTTGCCATTTGTGGAGAGAATGCACCTGCATGCAGCAGTTTTCAACTGGGCATGGAGCTTCAACAGTGACAAGGAACCTGCACAGAAAGGCATAAGCCATGGTCATTTGGCAACACTGCATACGTCAGCCAAAGTGCAATATCCACATTGATCATGGTGATTGGAAGCATGACTGATGAGCTGCAGTGTAAAACGGTCATTGGTTGAATAACTTAACGACATCATCCTCAAGTATTTGCCAGTGAAAAAAGTGTGCACACACCGGGGTCGCCAAGACCCGACATGGCTACAGAAACAGACAAGAGTGGAAATTTGTCATGACGGCTGGCCCTACACAATCATGACAAAGGTTTCTTCACAAGATTAGTCAGAGGTGACAAACCTTTGCTGTATTATCACACACCCAACAAGAGGAGACATTCACTGCAATTGAGCCATCCTGGAGGTCCAGGACACGAAGAATTTCAAGTGGCACCTGCTGCGGAAAAGCGAATGGTCACCATTTTGTGGGACAAAACCTCTGAAGCATTAACATCGCTAGGGTTCACTGTGTTACCTCATCCTAACTATTCACTCAACCTGGCACCATCTGACTACGCTCTGTTTGACATCAGGTGTGCGCAGTGGGGTGAGAGATATCCAACTAAAAAGCATTACAGGAGGCTGACCATGAGTGGGATTGCAGCATGGCTAAGGATAGGTTCTCTGAAGCCATTGGGAAGCTCCCAATGACGACAACGATTTATAGACCTGGGAAGGGACTACATTGAGCTAGCAGTTGTTTACTCTTCAGCCTAACGATAAGAAAATTGCTGCAAATGTGATGAATCCTAATTATTTCTGAATGTCCCTCATACATACTGGCCTCCAATTTGTTGAGAGGCAGGCAAGACATCTGGTAGAGGGTGGGAACAGCTGTTATATGATAAGCCATGCCTGAGGTCAAAGGTTGTGTGGGGGGGTTTTGCTGTTAGTGGCTTTTAACAGCAGGCATGTGTTGGAACAATACTGACTTCTTGTTACATGAGGATTCACAAACAATGAGCTATCATTTCTGGTGGTGAGCGAACTTGCATCTGTCATGAATTATTTCAGAACACGCTAAAATGCAATAGGAGGTTGCTGTTTAAAACAACCTCAGTAACACACTCATGCAAGTAATATCCCCATAAAGTGGGAACTGGAGCCACAGCATGTGACTTGCCTCCTCATATTAATGGGGGTGTCATACATACTGGCATTATCATGAATATCATCGCTTATGGTTTTAATTTGTGATGAATCTTTTATTATCAGCCATCAGATTGTGACACACCAGCCACTGTACATGTGGTTTCATAAAAACTGACACATTCCAGTTCTGTATGCTGTTCCATTCATTCTTATTGCATTATGCAGACTCCTTGCGTACCTTCTTTATTCCATCATTTTATGTGCCTGACACTATTTCATTGTGTAGTGACACCAGCACAATTGTAACTATTTTGCCAGTCTCCATTTCCTTATCTGTTCCTTAACCACATGGGCTTTTGCCATTGGATATTACCATGCTTCCTCTCCCCACTTATTAACTGTATATGTGTCTCATATGTCACACATTTAATGTAATGTGAAGATGACAATCATTTCTTATGCCAACTTCAGTGTATGACGTGGCTAGAACTCAAGAGATATTACATGCAAGACGTAATGTGCTTCAATTGGTATTGCAGCGTCAGACTTGTCACTGGCATCTCTCAAGATGCTACTGACATATGTCGAGCTAAGAACTTCAAGTGCATGTTTAGTTTTCACTAAAATTTTGATTTCATATTATTCACCAAGGGATGTAATGGATATGTATGGATCAGGCGCAGGGTTATGTTTAAAAGTTGTAGCTAAAGGCATTGTGGATTAGCATGTGAATGTTGTGTTAGCCCTGTGGTACAATACAGCTGTAGCAACTTATTTGTGTACTTACGAAGACACATTCGTCTTTTTGGTCACATACACCTCTGTCTTTTATCTGTGACGCCCATTTAGCATGTCGTTACTGTGGACTGTGTGTATTCTCAGCATTGCATTTCACGTGATTCCTTTTGAGTGTGGATAATGTGTACCATATTTCTGAGCTTAAGGATAATATTTTCATTATAAAATGTATTATATACTTGTATTTCTATATGTGTAATTGTTCTATGTGGAATTTTTATCATTATGTGCCTATACTATGCAACATGTGGTCTTTGTGTCCTGAATATTGTCTGTTACAGTCATGTCTTCACCATTATAAGATTTGAGTTTCTCACAGCAGTGGCCATGTAGAATACTGTCATCTACTGTGCGATGTGTTGTGGTATGGTATATATGTACCGTACTGGATGAATCTACTGCCTCCGTCTTCGACACTGAAGATGGAGGCAGTAGAGTCTTCCTAAATGTCAGCGTCACATCACAAATGGCAGTTTGTTATGTTATACTGATATTTACATCGTGACTTTGTGTGACTTCTATCACGTCTGTGGTTGTCCTGTGTCATGACCAGTGCATCATGTGCCCACTGTTAGCGCAGAGTGGGCAAGAAGTCACTGTGCAAAATCGCATAGAATTACAGTTGTAATTTAATTGTGTTTTTACACGTAAATTTCATCCATATATTGGTCACCATGCTTGAAATACAGTTCCTCAGTGTAGTAATGATGAAGAAAGCCTGCCACAGCTCAGTGCAGCTGATCATTGCAACAGAGCAGTGTGCAGCAATGTGTTGTTTGATGGTGCCTCAATAGAGCATTGTCAAGAGTCATAAGATAGGGGCTGCATGGGTGCATGAAAAACGTTTGTGCAAAATGTTCTAGAGAGCTAAGGTAGAGTGGGTGGGGTGCCATCATGCTGCAGTCCCAGGTCATTCAGCATTCCTGTGGATCTCAGCTCTGGTGTGAGCCACATCTCCAGCATTGCTCCATATGTGGTGATTTTTAACAGGCCCATGAAGAAAATATGGGCCATTCAAGGTAGCTGCTGTGTCACCAGTCCACAGCATCACGTGGTACGGGTTATGTTCTGACTTTGTTGTGGAATGAGGTTCATCTGTGCCCAAAAAACACCACATTTGTCATGCAAGAACTGTGATAAATGGCACACTCTTTGGTGAAAAGAACCTCTGAGCAGAATTTGACACTCAGGGAAGTGGTGAGCAGTGCATGGCATGTTTGATAGCACTGATCCATGCCAGAGTGTCAGCTTCTTTACGAATATAGGTTAAGTGTCTTCACCTGCACTTAACAGTGCCAAGGGTGAGGGTATGTTTCTTCCAGTCCAATAATATCATTTTTCATGGTGGAGCCTTATTAAATTGTTGCTGAGACATTGTCATTACTTTGGCCATTGCTTGGCCTGTGTGTGGCATCTTGTGCAGCCACTTACCACCAATCATTCTTCAGTGGAATAATTTTGTGTTAGCCTTGGTCATAATTCATTATGTCTGTGTAGCACACAATATCCATTAAAACTGTTCAAACTAGGACGTCAAGCCATTTTGTGTTCTTTTGCGTATGGTCTGGTGACTTCTTGCCTACTCTGTACAGTAGGGTCCTGGTGTTCAGGTTTTTGGCCTCTTGTGATCAGTGATTTTAATGACCATAGTTTTAGACTTACGTGAATGCGTCCAGCGAATTGCAGTGAGATCATGAGGCTAGTGATTCAGCCTTCTTAATCTCCTGCTGTTGTGCAGGTAACTGTCAGCACTGTGAAGCTCTGTATTTCAGCATGTGAGGTTAATTGGTTTCATGCCATAAGGGATTAATCTCTGGTTCAGTTTAATGTAAATTATGCTTTGAAAGGCATTTGTGTTTTACTTAAAAATACACTTTCATGATGTTTATGCATTTTGAGGTTATTGTATACTGGAAGTCTCATGGATCAGACCTCTCTACATTTGTTTTTTGCTGTTTCATCTCTTCCAACCATCTGGCCATCCTTTTCAACTGAATGCTGGTAGTCACCCTTTGTACTGGTTGAGGTATGCCAGAGGGGCTGGAGTGAAATACAACAGTAGTCAGAGGAAGCCATCAGTTTCTCTTATTCCTTCTATGCATGGGCTTCTGTCTGTTGCCTCAGTATAGGTGGTCATTCTTTGGGAGACTGTTGGGTATTATGACTGTCTTGTTGTCATATCCTGTTACTTATGCACTAACATGTTTGGTTTTATTTTAGACTTTGAAACCGTCACCACAGCTGTTCCCGCAGTTGAGCAAAGTATCAAAATTTACACCGGTACAAGACGTAGTGTTTGGCTTAGCTCTGCTGCATTCGTCGAATCCAGATACACAGAATTTTGCTACCCAGTTTGTGAAACAAAAATTACCTGATCTGATACGATCATACGTAGATACCGGTAAGTTGCGCAACTTCTTATCTTAGTTCCTCACAGAAAATGCCGTATAGTGTCCCCATTTATTGAGTTGTTGGTTGTTACGTTGTGATTGTGCAAATTTCTGTACTTCTGCTACATGCTTCAGATATGTAGTGTAACATTTTACAGTTTGCCACCCGTATCCAAGGCACTGTAGTAACAAGCAATAAAAATGTAAAACCGCAATCATCTGCAGGCCATCCCTTTTAACGGCTTTTGAGAAAGTGCCACTTGTAGATGAATACAGGGTCTTGGAAATTGTCATTATGTATTTGTGACAGGTTCAGTGATGCCGGGGTGACCGCGGCTGCCTCATTAACTTTGAAGCAGGAGCCCATTATAAGAGACATAATTATTGGTGAAGTTCATGAATTCATAAATCTCATAGATCTTGAGTATTAACCTTTTGGTGCCAGAATTATTTTTTTTAAATTTTAGCACACCCTGTATATAAAATGTGAATAATACCAGAACCAAATACGTTAGATTTATGAAACAATCTGCATTTTGAAGAGGAAAAAACAGAGAGTATATAACATGTTTGAAATATTCAGTACCTATATTTGTTGCATAAATATATAAAATGCAACATTTACAGGTTAGTGGTGCGGTACGACCACAATAGTCGTCGTTAGGCGTCAAAAGGTTAAGATAATACCTGCTGTGCCAGGGTTGCTGCACCACATAAGTACCTACCTGTGAAAGGATTAATAGGTTCAGTTGTTATGAGTACGTTAGCTTATCCATGTGATCAGAAAGAAAAGGTACTTTTGATTGTGGAAGTCTGCTGAATGAACATTGGCCTCTACCTTGCATAGATTATCCAGAATAGTGAGAAGAGTGAAATAAGGAAAATTATTTGTATTCTTAGTCACATTGAATCAGAGGACATTAATGCTGACATTTGTCATACCAAAATTGTGAATGAACTTATGTTTGTAAGAAAAATGATAAAGATTAGTAATGCTTGTTGTGGTGATGGGAAAAGTTGTGTAAAAGTAATGCTGAGTCCTCTTAAGGCCTTTGTGCTCAAGTCGCATAATATTGGCATGGTTGGGTATATATAGGTGGCTGGGCATAGGCTGTTAAGGTCAGGGGTGAGATGCAGACAGAATGGAAGAACTATCTGTCACCTTCATATTATTGTGTTTTTGTCTGCATATGGCAGAGTGACTAGTGGCCTACAAGGTAAGCAGTTGAGTGAGCCTCCTCAAATGCCTAGGTTTTGGGTTTCTGTGATTGGTGAATGTGAAGGAGAAAATTGCTTTGATGACCAGATTTTCATGAGAATACTGGTTAAGAGTATTAGTATGTATGTATGCTTGTGCACACGTACGTGTGAGATATACATTTGGATTACTTGTGTAAAGTCCCTGTCATTTTGCAACACATGCCCAGATAAGTACAGGTTACATACCACAAAATGAAGAACAGGAGTTCGCACAGTGACAGTGTGAGGGATCACAGCACTTCAGACTGACAGCAGTGTAACCTGACCTGTTGGCCCTCCAGTGTGTCACATTGTTATAGCTACCTACATGTACTGTTGACTCTTGTGATATCAGCCCAGCTTACTGACTAAACACCAGGAATTTTGTGAATGTATTGTCCTATATACATGATTGTACATGAGATATTTTAATCATCGTATTTTCCCCTACACAGAAAGCAGCAGTAGCCAGCAGGAGGGAGGTCTTCACGAAGCAACTCCTGAGGTTTTACATTTGATACTGACAAATCTGCTTTACGGACCAAAGGATCAGTTTGGTAATACATCTTACTGTTTATGTGAATGTGGACACTCTAGCTTTGTGTTTAAGTATATTTTAAATTTGTTAAAGCGTATGTGTGTGTGTGTGTGTGTGTATATATATATTTTTCTTTCTTTTCCAGGCATAGTATCAGAAACGAAAGAAAGTTTCCTAAAAAGTCTTCGGCGTGATTTCCCTCGAGAACTAGTGCCTGTGGTATTAGCACCACTGTTATATCCAAGTAAACCAGATCTGCCTATGGATAAAGTCAATCAAGATAGCTCAACCATGACTAACACAATGGTAAGTACTGGTATATAAGAATGGTACCAAGGGACTAACCTGGTACAATAGGCTGAGGTTCCAAGGATCTCAGTCTTACTGCACTGTCACAGCTGGTACAGTAGGCTGCAGTAGCAAGGGACTCAGTCTTACTGCGTTGTTACAGCTGGTACAGTAGGCTGCAGTAGCAAGGGACTTACTGCACTGTTGCAGCTGATACAGTAGGCTGCAGTACCAGGGGACTCAGTGTTACTGCACTGCTACAGCTGGTACAGTAGGCT
>Ga0123355_10003327_pt1 | contig 23007 bp, 16 predicted proteins | sample TergutEmb28metaG_3_FD_89872 | JGI IMG/M metagenome (GOLD analysis project Ga0123355, IMG submission 89872) | Embiratermes neotenicus P1 segment gut microbial communities from Petit-Saut dam, French Guiana - Emb289 P1 | ecosystem: Host-associated > Arthropoda: Insects > Digestive system > Gut ... | reverse complement strand
CCCCCCCTGATGTTTGTCAACCAGCCCAAGGTACGGGTACATGACAAAGATTATGACAGTCACTGTCTTTGTAAACAGAATAGCTGGACAACTGGAGGGACTGTTTGCAGAGAAGTGTAACAGCTTGACACACCTTAGTATAGCATTATATTTTCTCTTTTATTGATTCTTTTGGCTGTGTGGTATTCATCTGATTTTGGGCCCACACTGAATTGTTTCATGGTGGATATCATGAAATTAAAGCAGAAGCCTTACAGGATCACTTCTGTCATTAAGGCATGCTGGATGAAGTGGCATAAGACACGCACTTAAAAATCATGGGTTTTACCCTTACATTTCTGCTGAAATGTGCTTAACAAGTTTTCTGCTTCAACAAACAGTTTGTTTGCTGTTTATATCACTTAACATAACAGCAGCTGTTGTCTGTAGTCTTGTATTATATGTTGGATGTTATTTCTGTTATATTTTCTTATTTTTTAAACAACTGAGCATCCTTATTTTACAATTCAACTGAAGCCAAAATTATTCGTGATTTCAGGCTTTGCTGTGGTGTAAATGAGCTTCACTCTTCTGGGAAGTTATGCAGCATAGATTGGTAGTTCTTCTTGGACTGCTTGACCCTTGAAGATGGTGCCAATAGGTTGTCCTAAAACATCGGTAACTAATTATCAATCTATGCTGTGTAACGTCCCAGAAACACTAAGGTCTCACACCAAAAGTAGCTTGAACATCTCTGTAACTGTTGTTTTGCTGTATTCGCAGTGATGATCCACGAACCTGCAGTGCTGATTGAAGGTGTACTGTTCCGAGCACGCTACCTGGGTTCTACACAGTTAGTATGTGAGGGACAGCCCACCAAGACAACACGTATGACACAGGCCGAGGAAGCTGTCTCCCGTATCAAGGTTAGACCAGCACCAGTTCTGTACACTTACTGTTGACGAAATCCTTACCTACTAATCTTGGTTTCATTGGTATTACCCATATAATGGCTCTGATATTTCATCATTTATTTTGCTTCATTATCACAATGCTTGTGCTTCCATTGTTCTAAGACATAACCTGATACTAACTGTTTCATAACAGAAAATCCAAGGAGTATAGAGTCTGAAATTTATTTAATTGAAATTCTGAAGATGTTAATGAGTATACTGTGTTCTGTGAACCTTTATGTGGGCATGAATGTATTTTTAGACTCGTCAAGGAATGTGGTTGGGATGGTGGGGCTGGGGTGTGGCAGTAAATATGGGCACAAGCAAGACACAGGTCATTTGGCACAGGTGAGCTCTGAAGATCCTTGACTAAAAGTGTACAGACTTCTATTACAATGTTTGAACTTGTACAGTTGAATGCTGAAATGAGGGTATTGTCTGCAGGAAGTACATTCCATCCATTGTACTTTGGTGTGTGTGTGTGTGTTTGTGTGCATATGTACATGTATGTGTGACAGTGACACTTAATGTAAGAATCTTCATCATTGTTTACAGCATTTACATATTGAAAAGTTTTAATGTTTTTGAGGGTGGCAACAACAGGTAAGTGCCTCATATAATGTTGCACGCTTGGTTGCTTGTTGCCTGCACCATTCTTTTTGGGCAGGGACCCCACTGGGGGTAGTGAGGTGCACAGTGGTCCCCTTTGAAGGTGGTGTGTTTCACTGAAAAACACCATATGTGTGTGTTGCTGCATGAGTTGGGCTTGGCAGGATTAAATAAACTGGTATCATGTAAGTGACAGGTCATATTGTGGCAGCATGGAGACAGTTAGGATGCCCCTTTCTCTCTTCAGAGTCCCTAATGGGTGTCACAGTCAGCTTTAGTGAATATGTTGTACTGTAGTAAGTTTGTTCTGGTCAGTGGTTCCCAAACTGCATTGCTTCTCAAACCATTATAAAATCACAATAGAATTCAATCTTTCATTGAGAGTTTTTCCTTTAGTCTCATAGCAGTACAGCCCACAAGTTTATGTCACTTAATGCCACATGGTCATTGAAAACAAACAGTCCTGAGTCAGTTTCTTGCACATCCCATTCCTCAAAATTATTCCCTTAGGACCCCCCCCCCCCCCCCCCTCCCATCCCCACCCAACCTCCATTTGTTTCTCATTCATCAAAATGCCCTATGGTCAAGGGAGTGCCCCATAAAAATTGTGAATGCATTCCTGTTATTTGAAACTTCTTGCAAACACCTTGGAAGTTCTCTCTTATGTGCCCATTTCTCTCCTTCCAGATGCTGATGATCTGACACATACTTCTACAGTTAAATCTTTGCACCACATTTCACAAGTAATTTCTCTTCCGGGGAAATAAATGTAACTTTTCATACATCTGAGTTGTGCAGTTGAAACAAACAACAGAGCCCACTGATAAGACTTGTGGTTTTGAAGGTACCAAAGACTGGAAATGTGATCATCTGGGTTGTGACATTGTGTAGTCTGGTAGGTCCGTATCGACACTGTGGAGGAATTTACAGCCTTCATTATCCTTAGTGCAACTGAATCCAGAAAATGGAGACAGTCTGTTCCCCCAAAGAATCAGTACGCACCTACATTGTTATAACCCAAGACAACAATACAGAGTATGAGTAGAGTAGATTAGTGCCATAAGTATTAATGCCTTTTGTGCTGTAAACTAATAACTAGTTCCATGGAGCAGAGTCCTCAAACAGCTCAGTTAGTCAAGAAATTCCCCACATTTTCTTGAACCTGAAGGTTTGGTGCTGCATTCACAAGAGCCCACCATATGTCCCTATCCTGATCCAGATCAATCCAGTCCCCCTGCCTTCCCAACCCATTTAATTAAGATTCACTTTAATATTATCCTTCCATCTATGCCTAGATGTTCCAGGTGGTCCTTTGTCCTTCAGGTTGTCCTACCGAAACCCTGTATTCACTCTCCTCTCCCTCATACATGCCATATGCCTAGATGTTCCAGGTGGTCCTTTGTCCTTCAGGTTGTCCCACCAAAACCCTGTATTCACTCTCCTCTCCCTCATACATGCCATATGCCTAGATGTTCTAGGTGGTCCTTTGTCCTTCAGGTTGTCCCACCAAATCACTGTACTCACTCTCCTCTCCCTCATACATGCCATATGCCTAGATGTACCAGGTGGTCCTTTGTCCTTCAGGTTGTCCCACCAAAACCCTGTATTCACTCTCCTCTCCCTCATACATGCCATATGCCTAGATGTTCCAGGTGGTCCTTTGTCCTTCGGGTTGTTCCACCAAAACACTGTATTCGCTCTCCTCTCCCTCATACATGCCATATGCCCCACCCATCTCATTCTTGTTTGTGTCTAACTAATGTTGACACCCATTGCATCTTAACCACATTTTGCATTATTCTAATGATATTTTCAGCCACAGTTTTGGTACCACTTTCTCAGAGAATTGACTGCATTTCTGGTTGTGATTTTTATTGTTATTTTCCTTGTTAAGTGTTATGCGGGGATTTTCAACTGTAGAGCCTTTCTATCAGAATGAGACAAGATGCCTTCCCTGTTCTGATGACATTGCATTCATTTAGAAATCTCTCTGAGTGATGAATGGAGCGTTGTTGCTGACAGTCACATAACTAGGGTGGAATATGGTGGGAAACCTCTTTGAAAAGACACTTGAAAGACTATGAGGAGGAGGAACAAGTGTTCTATTGAACAGTGCTGTCAGTTGCTACAATTAGTTGCATTGACAGTCGGTGAATGAACTGAGAATATGGAACATCAGTGGATTGATAGTGGCAAGGGAAAAGCAGAGTCTTCAGACAGAAATCTTGTCCCAATGCCATTTTGTCTGCCATAAATTCCACATGAATTGGCCCAGAATTGTGAAGGAAATATGAAGATAATATTAATACAGATCTTAGAGAGATAGTTAGAATGGGGGATGGGAACTGTCTCATCTCATAATGGCCTTTAGTGTTAATGGTGTTGAACTTTTGCATTATGTTACCATAAACTAGTTAGTTGGTTTCAATTTTCCCATTGCCTTGGTTGAAATATACATTTAGCTACTTGTTCTGAACAGAGTGTAACTTTGAGGTCCAGCCATCCATTTCATACCATATTTTATTACTGCGTGATTTTACACTATATAGTAAACTTAAAACAAATTTGTTACCATGGGACCAACAGCAGATACCATATGGCATAAATTAAAGTCACTCACACTCATGTCACCAGTGAAGTATAGTAAACAAACAGAGCATCAAATTATTGTGACTTACGTCATTTAGATGTAGCCAGACGCTTGTCCTGGAGTAGTGAGAAAGCTGAATCTGTATACAGTTGTGAAATCTGAGGTTCTGATGATGGTGAACTTCAAGATTATGGTCTTCTGGTTTATGACATCACCTGATTTGTTAGATGGTACTAATATTTCAAATGAACCAGATGCCACCATTTCCTACCATAAAAATGGAAGTAGCAGGTTTGTCTGAAATGTTGGTAGCTACCAACAAAATCATATGGCATTACTTTCCTAAAGACTTGCTCTGGTGGATGGCACAGTATATGAATCTGGTTGCACCACTGCTCACTGCTGTCTGGTGTGTGTGGCGTGTACTGCGCAGTGTGTGCCGTCATGAAGCATCTGACATTTCTTGAAATTCCACGTCAGAATAATATCTGTATGAAGTAATGAGAGAGGCAGGCATGAGAGCACTGGAGTATCCAGCGACATTTGTCATACATGATAATCACTTCAGTTTTTCATTTACCTGTACATCTTGTAAGGTGTTTTCTCATTTTTAATTAGTTTTTTGCATCATATAAATATGTCTGTGTTCCTTTTTAAAAGTAGAGCAGTTTGTGAATTTTGGTTAGGATTTGTTGTCAACATAGTTAACAATATCTTATGTAGTATGAAAGGTCAGAGACAGTCGTATTTTAAGTGTTGTGGCTTCTGTTAATTCATTAGATTTATTCTGCTAGCTGTGAATAAACTCAGAACATAGGTGCTTCTTGCAGTGAAGTGGTTGGAACTCCGTACATCCACAACAAAATGGGATTTAAAATTCAGTGTAGCTGTAGCAAATTCCTTGTTATTGCAAATGTCTGCTTCACTTTTTTGATATATCTTCCCCTTAGGTTCCACAAGTAAGATTCTGCATTCTTGATCCAGTCACTCTGAAACCCAGAACAAGATAGTCCCTGTTGAATACATCACATCTGCATGTGTTCAGCTTTCAGAGGAAGGTCACAAAGTGTTGTTCACTGTTCTGCAAATACAAATAAATGAACATAAATATGAAAAAACTTGAATCCTGCCAGTCCTGTTGGGGGCTTATCCTCCCGTGCACCTGACTACAGAATTGGGGTCCTGCACTCCCGGCTCGTTTGGTGTCTCATCTGTCGTCTCTGTCTCTTTCTCTCTCTCTTTTCTCTCTCTCTCTCTCTCTCTCTCTCTCTCCATTTCTCCTCCCCTGGAGCCACACATTTGTTTCACACATGATGCCACAGAACGTGCAAACTGGAACATCATTGAGCGTTTGTTTGGTTATTCTAGTGGACTACTTTTGTATGTTCAGTGGCCTTTCAAATCTGCAGTATGACTCTTATGATCCATAATTTTGCATAAACAATTAGCACATGCACTTTAAAATAAAATAAAAATACGTGAACACAGAAATTTTATGCGTTAATAATGTTCGGCTGTCACAAGCAAGCTAAGTTGTACAGAAAGGCTACATCCCTGCCATCTGTGAATGACAAGTGAGAGTAAAATACCATGGATAATTGAGAACATATTATCGCCAAGTACTGTGTGGACTTCCCATTACCTTTCATTAGTCTTATCCAACTTTCTTGCTCATTTCCTAGGCACAGTGTAGTTCCTAATGTACGATGGCATTTACTTGGCAAAATAGTATCTGTCAAGCCATAGGAGTTCACTAATCAGGTTGCAGGTGTTCTGAGCATACTGAACTCATGTTTGTGTGTGTGTGTGTGTGTGTGTGTGTGTGTGTGTGTGTACATCTTACAGTTAATGCATATTTTTTGCCATCTTCAAAATTTATTACCATGTTCCTTATTTTAAAATACAAATTTTTCATGATAGTATTATGACTTCTACCTTGTGGGATGTGATGCCATATAGTTTAGTAAATAGATTCCTCTGTGTATCAAATTACACACCATCACATTCCACAGGACTTCAGTCGTAACATTCCACCCAGGCTGCAGATTTTGTGGCTTGCTAAACTATATTTTAACACTACATTATGCACTGATAATTGCAAGTATTGTGAGCTTATTGTATTGACTGTGGTTTAAAGTGGAACAAGACCGGCATTGTACATATAACATAACAGTGGAGCGCATTCATGCAACTGTTGTTGCTATGGAAAGGCAATAAATATTACATGTTAATGAGTGTGTGTTTGTAGCCATAGGTACCCATAATGCAATGCACATGTGCCATATTGTCATCTCTGGCCTGCCTAGCTCAGCATTGTCTTTCCACATTATCTCATAAATGGCACAATTTTCAAAAAATGGTTATTGAACATAAAATGTGTGTTTTGATTTTCTCTGCAGCATTTGTCTGAAACATTTCTCAGTCTGAGAAGAACTGAACAAGATATTATCAAACATTTATATTGGTCTTCATGTAAAGTACCCATAATTCTTGTCAGATTTTAATGAAACTATATCTTTGGACAGATTTTAAAAAAATACTCATATATCAAATTTCGCAAAAATCCGTCCAGTAGGAGCCGAGTTGTTCCACGTGGACAGGTGGACAGACACATGATGAAGCTAAGAGTTTCTCTTTGCCGTTTTGTGAACGCACCTAAAAAACAGTTACTACACCTTGCACCACAGAAGTTAGATTATGACTTTGGCATAGTAGAGGTAACGTTAGATTAGAAGTTCCTGATCTCTTGTGGTTGCTGCATAAGGACGCAAAAATGTATGCCACCTGCTTCATTGCTGAGTACTTTGAATTATGTAGGTCATTGTTATATGTACAATGGCTTTTATTTGATTCTTAGAATTAACAGCATTTGCTTCCCTAAACACTAGTCACTCAGTTCTTGTAGTGGAGATGGAATTTTGAAATACTGAAAGAACTTCAGGATTTGAGAGTTGAAGTGTTCGTTATGAAAATTTAAAATAAGTAAATAAATTGCGGTATGTGTAGCCAGTTTCAGTTCCTGTGGCTGGTGCACATGTGTCAGGTGGGTGTCATTGCCTTGCTTTTCAGATACAGGAACATAGTCATCAGCAAAATAATGATACAAAGTTTGCAACGTTCTGGTGGCTGATCTGTCCATCTCTCTCTTTTCTTGTGTTTTCTGTCATACACGCACACCCCTCAGTTATGTTGTTGGCTTCAATTAGATGGTCGATGTTATTATCTTCTCACAAGCACTTCGATGTAGTTCATTGTCGGAACCAATCCTCTCAAGTTGCACCAAACTACTGTAGTGCATCCAGCATTTAAAATGGAATGTTGCTGTTACAGTGTATCTGCAGCCTGGCCACAGTGCTTATTCCAGGTTAAGTGCATGGCCACATTCTTGCTCTGTGTTAAGGCAAAACCTGTCATTAACATCCCATGACAGTAGTTTGGAGTGTAGTGAAGTGACTGCCTGCCTTATAATAGTGTTTCTCAGTGCTGCAAATGGTAGGCCTGCATACACGTACATTCAGAAATTACCAGCAGGGTGGTAGTCACTACTTATTGATAATTGATCAGCCATGGATCACAGACATACCACATATCAGGAAAAAACATTGATGTATAAGAAAGATTTTAAAATTATTGTAAACTTATTTTCCACTTTTACATTGTTGTAATCAGATTTGTATTAGGGTGGGTGTAATGTGTTCAGTTATTTACATCAGTGGTAAAATATAAAAAAAAAAATATGTAAAAAAAAAAACTTTAACATACTCTAATAAACAAATTTTAATTTAATATGTATTTTCACTTAATGAAAGTTGAATACTTTTTCAGTGTTTAACATTCTGTAGAGGTAATATATCTTTTACTACTTTGTGAAAGTAAATTGGTTTGTATGACCAGCAGCAATGGCAATCGTGAGCACTGTGTTACATTAATCCATTATAACTGTAGTGATATAAAAGAAGAATACACTGTTACTAAAGGAAATGGAAATATTTTGGCTGGATATTAAACTTCAAAATGTTTTGAAAGCCATGTTTTTGGTAACAGAGCTAAGTACATTGTAGCATAGTTTGTACAGAGAGAAAAGTTTGACCTCTTATGGATGGCACCATTGGGCATATAATCCATTGTTAATGCTGGATGGGCTATAGCATTAGATCACGTAAGTGCCTGAATGAGACTGGAAATGATGGGGTTGATGCACTTTGATGTAACTTGAGAGGTTCTGCTGTATATCATCATTCTTGTATCTCGTCAAGTCCAGCAGTGTGTGAAGATGTGGAATCCTGTCATAACATTGACAGAGACGACAGATGAAACAGTATCACCCAACAGACAGCAACTGGTACCCCAGCATCTCACAGAGCCCACATATGTGATCACAGCGTACACATGTTAGTGTCATTATGACAGTATCAAGGATGCACTTGGTTTCAGAGCTAACGAGTGGCACACAGTGGTCAAGCCTTAGAAGGACTGATCTCTTTTAGAGTGTGGAAATAGAAGGATGGCATGTTAAAAGTTTTGGCTCGTGGGGGCATGGGATTAAGAGAAAATTGATAGTGACTTTGAATGTGTAGGGTTTGAATGGTTGAGGCTACTTCACTGTTCCTTCTTCATCTTGAGAGTGGTTTTTTATTCTGGGCTGATATGATGGCTTCAATCCTTGTTGAAATGTGTCATAAATTGATAATAGTGGCTACATGAATACTATGTGGTCAGCTTGTATCACTCTTACCAGTGGCTGCTCATGGGACTTTATTCTTATGGTAAGGATGGGGCTAGGATTTTAATGTGATGAGTTAAATGGCATTATAGAGCATTTCTTTGAACACAGCAACTCAACCACTTATGTTTAGTGTATATACAGGGTCTGGAAGAAAAACCTGATGGTTTCTAAGTTAAATTAAAATGAAAGGTTTACTATCTTTTTACATGAATTTATTACTAAAATTGTCTTTATCTCAAAGCATTTTAATTACAATATTCACTTCCTGAATATAGTGTATGTGAGGTGGTGTCCCTTGTCAACACATTCCTGCAAGCGTTTCTGGAAGTTCTGCATCACTCATTGCAGCATGGTGGGAGAAATTGCTCCCACTTCGTCCCTGATGTTTTGTTTCAAGTCCACCGTTGTCCTTGGTTTCTTTTCGTACACCTTGCTCTTGATATATCCCCAGACGAAGAAGTCCCAGGTGTTGAGATAGGGCAATCTTGCAGGCCATTCAATATTCCCTTTTTGTGAGATCACGCAAGCTGGGAACATCTCATTGAGGACTCGCATTGCAGTCCTCACAGTGTGAGCCATTGCCCTATCTTCCTGAAACCAGAGATTCTGGGTTTCAACACCAAGTCTCGGCAACTCTGGTTCCAGAAATGTGCAAAGCATCTCAGTGTAGCGGGATGAATTTACTGTTCCTGCCTGCCTGCCTCATCTTCAAAGAAACAGGGGCCAATCACCCCAAAAGATGCTACACCACACCAAACAATAAATAACCTTCTTAGAATGTAAAGGTTTCTGGTGAATATCGCAAGGGTTCTCGGTTGCCCTGTAGCGACAGTTTTGAGAATTGACATTGCCACAAAAATTGAAATTTGCTTGATCTGTCATGAGTATGTGGTTAACATCGTCATTATCCAGAGTGTTCAACAGAACCTCACAGACAGTTCTTTGATTTACAGTGTCTTGATAATTTATTGCTTGAACCATAACCGTTTTGTAAGGATGGAAATTTAATTCCTCATGCAATATTCGGCACACCATATGATCACACATTCTTAATGCATAGCATTTCTGCTTGCTGATCGCCTAGAACTTCTAACAAAAGCCTGACACACTCGTTCGATGTTCTCAGGAGTTCTAAGTGAAGGCTCTCTTCCTGGAGGTTTTCTTTTTGTGGCAGACACTGTTTCTCTGAAGTATCTCACCCACAACAGTGCAGTATTGTGACTAGGGACACTGTCCTTCCGATGAATATTGAAGTGCTGATGAAATATCAGCTGAGTCACAGCGACAGAATTGTTGTTTTTGGAATACATCTCCACAGTGAAAGCCCATTGCTCTACAGAATAGTGCTCCATGGCAACTGAAATGCTTTGAGTCTCGCTAGAAGGGCGCTTAAGGACAAATTCCCTACACCAACGGTTCCACTCTCAGCTGTGTTGCCAAATTGTCAAGTATTTCTGCCGGACCCTGTAGCATAGTTAAATTTTCACACATAAATATGTATCCCACATAGTGATGACTGAGAAAAAGCTGAATATAGTGTCCCATGACCAGAATTCATAAACTCGGTCTTCCGGGCAAGAGTTAATTGCGAAAAATTTTAGAATTGCAACTGCTAAAATTTAAACATTCACAGATATGACTTTGAAAACAGCTAGATAAAAATGGTTTTCAAAATTTCAGCATTTGAAATGTTAGAAAAGGTAAACAGATATGCAAAGACCTCTTTTAAACCCTTTTTGGCCTAGCTGTGCTGAACCAGCATGCAGCACCTTGGCAGGGTACAGCCTACTTGCTTTCTGTAGCGCTTAAGTGTCCATTGCAAGTATTAGAATTTAAAATTATTTAATTCGTATGTTTCAAGGAATGTACATGCCTCCTAAATAAAACTTATAGTCAGATATTTAGATTAATTTTTCTTAAAATTTGTGGGAGGGCTGCAGCCCTGCAGCTCCTACAGACGAACTGCCTGTGTCTGTTACCATGGTTGATGGCCATCAGTTGCTAGTAGATGGACTTTTCCAACACACTCCGTGAAAGTTCTGATACAAATGTGTCCCAGCCCATCCCACATATTTGCCAGTATGACACTTGTCCAAACTCATCCTCTGGGGTTGCCAGTTGGCTGCTGCTGGGCAGGTTCGAGCATGTGGGAGGTTTCAGGACCCTGGAGCCATGGCGATGACGGGTGGCAGTAGCCACCATGTGGCAGGATGCCCTGCTGGCTGGCCCATGGAGTCACCACCACCACCTCCCAGTGGTGAGGAAGAAGAAGAAGAGGAGCTCCCTGGTGGGAGTGTTGGAGGGACTGGGGGGCTGGCTGGCACCGTGTTCAGACTGCACTTCTTGGGTTCAGTAGAGGTGGACGAGGAGGGGGGCCGCAAACGACGCAAACGTCTTAAGAAGCACATGGTTGAAGAGGCAGTCACCAAGATCAAGGTTGTGGGCTAAATATGATTTGTGCGGGGAAGAGGGGCCTGATGTGCTGAGTGGCAGGGAGAGGGAGGCTGTTGTGTAGCAAGTAAAGTCTGAATGATGAAGTGTGCAGCATTGTGTCTGTTCACTGAATGGCACTGTCATACTCATCTCTTATATAGTGTTGAATGGTAGTGCATATAGGAGTTGAAAGAATGTGGAAGTAACTTAAGTAAGTAAGTGACTCATTCACTGCATGGAGCATAGTCATTCTCAAGAAACTTATTGAGTTGGTCACCATATTCAAGATAGGAGATGTGAGGTTCTAACAGTGTTGCTTTTGAGGGTGCTGTCCTAGAATGAAGTGAGAAGAGCTAAAGACCTCTGTCAGGAAAGCTTGTCTGTAGGCTGAAGTCAAAGCTGGGAACATCCTGAGTACAAAGGAGGCATGTGATCAAACTGTTAAAAGTGAAATTAACCACAGTTCTTATATCTTTTACCATGACAGCAGAAGCAGATGGTCTGTGGTGTGAATAACAAAACAGTCATTCATTTGTGTAACTTCCATAGAGTTGCTTGTTCACCATTATCACCTGATTTGTGTTAAATTAGAACAAATCACTGGCATGTGGTTGCTTTCCTTATCACTAACGCAGTGTACAGATAGTAGCTAAAAATTTATAGAAATAATAACACTCAAATTCGGGAACTTCATTTCAATCATATAATTAAAGGAGGGTTGGGAATGAGGATTAATATTATATCCAACAACTGTACCATAATACTTGTACATCACTCCAGCAGCTATGACTGCTGTACCATTGGCAAGAGTAATGAGTGAATTTCATTATGTCTGTGGGTGTTCAGTGTTGAGTCTGTGGTAAGAAACAGGGAAGTTATGCTGCTGTGTAGTAGATTATCTGTAATGGATTGTATGAAACCAGCTTAGACAATCTGAATAAAGTGACACTATGCAGTAGGAAATTGTCTTACAGTGCTGCCCTCTGTACTAGTGTCATGAGTGCTTTGGGATGTCATCCCCCATTCTGTAGCTAGCTGGTGGATGATTGATAGTTGGGTTATTTATTGACACTGTTCAAAATTCAAAAGTTATATACTATCAGTTTGTATGAGAATGTCAGTAAAGACTTGAAAGGAGGTGATCATGGTCTGTTGCACAGTGCTTGCTGAAGAGAGTGAGGAAAACCTTGAAAAGCAAGTCAGGATATGAGGTTTCAGGCCCTTACAGTAGGATTGTTAGGGTTGTGGTCTTCTGGGATGCTACAGTATGCTGTTGGAAAGATAGGTTTTGCCAGCATTGCAGAGAAACCTACTGCTCCGTCATAAAGGGAGAAGACTGAAGACGAAGGCGACATGTTCTTCAAACATTTGTGTCTATATCCCTGACTACATTGGATCACATCCCAGAAAACCCCTGATGTTTGTATTGTGTTGTGGAACTCCAGTTTTGATAGGGAAAATATTATAGTGCCATGTGACAGATACAGTAGCTGAGCTGAGAATAGGTCTTTTTAAGGTTTTGGACTGTGTTCTTAAACATGGCCTGCATTACTGCTTGTTTCATCACTAATATACAGTAACTGTTGTATCTGTTCATTTCATATATTAATCTGTACTAACAAGATATGTGTATTTTGTTTCCCATGCTGTCCTGTTGGTGGACTTTATCACAGGCATTGGTAAGTTCTACAAACTTTACACTAACTCTGGATATGCAAAGAAAATGTGTACTGTGTTTGTTATATGTATGGAAAGGTAGACACTGTTGGTATTGATAGTGGAAATTTGTAAGAGCATATCCCAGAGATGAGGTAGGTACGATTATAAAAGTTTAGCTCAAAATTGTAAGGAGTTATCCAAAAGTTTAAATGTTTTCTCTACCATCTTATGATAGTACATGACTAATGTTGAGTTGATCCTCCATAAAGGAATCCTACCACATCCCATAGCAATTTATTATCAAACAATTTTGAGCCTTCATTAACCACAGGGCCTAATTCTGGTAAGAAAGATAATAATGTGTTACTAAGGAGTGAGATTTGAGGTTTTCACAGTAGTGACTATAGAACTATGATCCTGGAGTCTGATGACATGTAGTGCGGTGGATGTATACCAACACTGTAGAGGAATATGCTGTGTTCATCTTCAGATGGAGCAGGTTACTGTGAATACTTTTTTATATTCTGAGTTTATATGAGAAACTTTGAAACTAAAGAAATTCACATTAAGGCAGTGTGGCACAGTCTAAAAATATTTCTGTATGTGTATTTTACTGTGTTTTATTAAGACTTTATTTTTATGTATATTCTCCTATGTTGCACATGTTGTCTGCTGCATAATTTAATGTTTGTAGTCACTTCCATTTATCTAGCCACCAGTATTTCTCTCTTGTTATGTGCCATGTTTGCCCACTATACTAGCTATGGATGACCTAGCCTTTGTCTCTTGTGTCATCCTGATCCAGTTCTATTCAGTAGGTGCTGTTATCCTTGCAGTACAGTGGCCAGAGCACGAAGCTGAACCCTCAGCTACAGTTTATGATAATATGTGAAGCTTTACATCCATGGCACCATATGTACTTTTGGTGGCATTGTGCTTGGACATGAGGCTAACTGTAGCTGTGTGAAGATTTAGCAGAACTTGTTGAGTGAGACGTTTCATTTGTGTGTGCAGATGAGCAGAATAGCCACTAGGTTGTGGACTGGGTGACTAGGGTTCAATTCCTGTCAGGGCAAATAATTCTGTCTCAGGCAACACATTCAGACTTTCTGTGGGGTTTGCCCCTTCTGCCATGCAGTTGGTACAGAAATAAAGTTGCCAGGACATGAGACTTGTCACACACTTCCACAGGGATAAGTATGCATGGATATATTTCCCCATCCCCCATGTGTATTAATGATGTGGTGGTTAATTAAGCACAGACACAACTTTACCATTGCTGTATGTGTGCACTTAAATGGTTGTTTTGTCAATTCAGGCACCAGAAGGGGAGACACAGCCCAGCACAGAAGTTGACCTGTTCATCTCCACTGAGAAGATCATGGTACTGAATACTGATCTGAAGGTGTGTGTTGTTAACATTAGTCTTTGTCAAGCAGTGACCTGTTGCTGTTAGGAACCTAACACTCATTATTGTGTGTATAGAAGCTCCCATTTGAACCCTGTTGGGCCATATCAGTTCACGCCTTTGCCCCTTATTTCTTTTGGGCCCATTTAAATGTTATTTTCCTGTTTCTGCCTAGGTCTCATATACCAAAATACCAAGGATAATGTGAAAATTTTTGATGCACTCATTGTACAGTAATATGAAGGAGGTTCAAAAAGTATACTACAATTTTTTGTGAGAACACTGTTACATATTAAGGAAGGCATATAGTTGTATTGCTTTTCAGCATATCCACTTTCATAGTTACAACATGTGTCCCAATATGTTGTAAGATAATCCATGTTCCTGCAGTAACAGTCTGGAGTCAACCTGATAGGCAGCGATGCCATTCATTATTTACATTGAACATCCACATTTGTGTTGAAGTGCCTTCAAGAAAGCTTCTGCTTTAAAAGTCTGAGACAAAAAGAGAATGGAATGTATGTGTCGTCGGTCCTTAGCACATTCATGGCTGTTAAATTCAGGCACTTGGCAGTCAATAATATTGTTACTGCATTTTTCACACCTCCCTCATACATGATTTATGTTGTGGGATACTGAAAACTGTTCTGCTGGAATATTCTGCACTGTCTTTGGGTGTTCATTGCCCATTGTTCCATTGGACTGTTGACCCTTGACGTTGAGGCCACTACATGGTCTCGAAATTTTGGGCAACGAACACCCAGTCATGGTGCACAATATTCTAAGTGGAGTTCTCATCTGCATCCCTTCAAAAGCCTGATAATTGTGTTGTGAGATACTGTTTTGTGGTAGTATGCCATCATGTAGAAACACTGAACTGCAGAATTTTCTTAAATGTCTTTTTGTTTCTGAGTGAAAGGCCAGTTTTAATGATTACATCTCAAGTGAAATGCAAATACACCTAGGGACAAATAACTTGAGACTTTAACATAATCATGGAATGCCGTACTGACCTTTTAAAACACGGGCTATTTTCTTAATGTTGATTCCATACAATGAGAATGTGTGTTTTATTAAAAAACCAACATATAAACACACTGTATACAGAACAGTACAGTTTCTGTCTGTCAACAAGTTTAGTTGCTTAAAGCACGTTAAAATTATAATGCATTTACTTTAGTAGTAGACATATGTATCATAGTAACATCCACAGTAGTGTTTATATGATGTCAGATGTGGTAAAACCCAGTATAATAGTGTGTGCATAGTTAAAAAGACTTATATATTTGAAATACTTTTTTAGATTTTGCAGCATCATACAAACATTTGAAATTGGCCTGGATCTGTAATGGATCTGTTCTTGTATTATGTAGGAGGTGACTGCAGCTGGACCAGGACAAATTTTAGATATTTGTATGCCAGTGTGAATCCTACAGCAGTATTCCCAACAGACAGACCTTCAATTACATGCACATTGTTTTACTAGGTTTTACTGCATCTGACATATAAATATTACTGCAGATTTCACTGTGATATGAATGTATAATACTCATGAAATTGTATCATATTTTAACATGTTTTAAGTAACTGGGTGTGTTATACTCCTGCAAAATGTGTAGGAGGGATGGAATTTGTAGTGTTGTGTATAAGGTGTATGCATATGTTGGTTTCATAAATAAAACACATAAGCTTCCTTTTTAAAGTTACCAGTCCCCAGTGTTCTGGAGGAAGATCTTGCCTCTTTCTACTTCTCTGAAGACACTCTGATATAGTGGTACATACATACCAGACTGTGGCTTCACATCTGAGATGGCTATATTCATAATCTTCACACTTTGATGACCAGGGTTTCAAACCACTTGTTGCAGTAGTGACAGAGAATGGTTAAACTCATATGATAAATCCTATATGAGATGAGTTTGTTTTTGGAAATAGCCACACAGAGAAGTAAGGGTCACCTTATAAGGATGGCCTTATGGCATTTTGCAGTAATACGTGAGAGACATGTCGTTTCTTAGTTAATAGGAATTAACAAAAGGATGTGTTGAGTTATGCTCATATCGTACATAAAGTGAGTCATACTTCATATATTATTTTTAGTTGTATATCTGTCTGAAGCTTTATGAATGTTGTTATTGTGTTTTCTAAAGTTTGAGTTCTTTTTTTTTCCCCCCCTGTAAATACCACAGTGATAAAGAATTACCTTATATTTCGGGTTGCTGTATACTGGAGCTTATCTGGTATTTTTTGGCAAGGGACAGTCTCTCACTGTCTGTGTAATTTGTTTGTAGGAGATCATGATGGACCACGCACTGCGCACAATATCATACATAGCAGACATAGGTGACCTGGTGGTACTCATGGCACGAAGGAGGTTTGTTCCTCATGATGTGGAGGAAGCCCCCAAGATCAATCGCACACCCAAAATGATCTGCCATGTGTTTGAAAGTGAAGAGGTGAGGAAACAAGCGACAAGCACATGATCATGCTTCTCTTCTCTCCCCTAATTGCCAGGGCATGTCTAAAGAACACTGGGTTGTTACAGGCACAGTTCATTGCACAGTCAATCGGCCAGGCATTCCAAGTGGCATACATGGAATTTCTGAAAGCAAATGGTATTGAGGACCACAGCTTTGTGAAGGAGATGGACTACCAGGAGGTGCTGAACTCTCAGGAGATCTTCGGGGATGAGCTGCAGATGTTTGCCAAGAAGGAGATGCAGAAGGAGGTCAGTACAGTAAACCCAGTGAGATTGGGAAAAGGTGAGTTTTTAAAGAAGTGATTGTATAAAAATGTGTTAAGCTGTTTACTTGTTTGAAATTTTCTCATTTTTGAGAAATAATCCTGTTTCATTCTTTGTTGTAGATGTTGCGACCTTTAGATAGAGATGAAATTTCTTCATGTAATGGAACATACATGCTTCGTATATGATAAATGATTATTTAGCAAGTCTGTCGTAGACTGAAGTGTTACGCACAATAAAGTATTTCAGTTCACTATCCTGATGAGAATAATGAAGTCCACATCTTGCCACTATTTCTTTAAGTTCCCTTTAAGATCCCACCAGGGTCATGCCATAGATCAGATAGTAAGTTGCTGGCCTCTCATCACTCAGTCTGAGGTCAGTGTGCAGAGGGTTTGTGGTGGACAAAGTGGTCATGGGACAAGTTTTCTTCTGAGTACTTTGATTTTCCCCTGTCAATATCATTCTGTCAGTGCTGCATGTTCATTCGTCTATCCACCAGTGCTATACAGTCTTGGTAATTGACAGCACTTTTAAATAAATGTACGCTGTTCCCACTGAAGTGCAATGTACAGTGCAAGGTTTTTAATGTAAACAGCATTGGATGTAGTATTGGATCTAAATGTATGTGTGTTATGGCCTGTTGAGATGTAAATACTGCATCTCCTCATGTATAAAACATGTTGTCCTCCCCAATCCACATAGCTGTTCATGAGGACAAGATGGGACGGGCTGCTCTTGGAATGTGAGATGTTGTTTGCTGTGTTAACGGATGTGACTGTGACGGTAACACACAGTCACCATTGCGGTGGGTTTGCCAAGAAGTTCACAGTTGCTGTATGTGAGTCAGGAATAGGTGAGAGGAGAAAATGTAAAAATGAATCATAGCTAACAACTGCAACAACTACACTGGATTGAACTGGCTCAGGAAGTTCGATCTGGGTTTTATAAAAGCTTTGTGGATTTTAAATTTATATGCTATCTAAGATGGGAAACTTCCACAATACATGAATGCTATGAAGTCTTCTCAGGCAGTCAAGATTGAATGGTATTAAAACATTTTGCAAACTCGTTGACTTGACCATCAATGCCTGATATTGGATACAATGACAGTTATGAAAATGAAATATATTCCATATTCATACATCTGACAGCCAGAGAGGACATGGCATGCCATCCTCTAGACCATTGTTTCTGTACCTTTCTGGTACCATGGACTGCATCTGCAAAATTATGTTTACTTGTGAACCCTTTAAAGCAAAATTCCCGGTGACAAATATGTGGTTGGAATATTTACAAGTAAGAAAAATGCTAAACTGTAAAAACCCCCTGACATCTGTATTAAAATTTATTATAAACACATGTAATTTTCATACCAGTAATGACAAAACCAAGACTCAGAAATGGCCAAAGGGGGCGGGGGACTTTTACTTAGTAGAATCTACGTAACTTGCAGCCCCTGTTGATAAACTCTGTCTGAGACCACTTTTGTTAAGTTTTGACATCCCAGCTAATAAGTGGCTTGATGCAGAATAGGGTCAATTCATTGTGCAATAGACATTTCCCAACATGATGGTGTGTGTCATACTGTAATAATGCTGTTTCAGGTTGTGGTGCCCAAAGCAAAGGGTGAAATCCTTGGTGTAGTGATTGTGGAGTCTGGCTGGGGCTCCATGCTTCCAACTGTTGTGATTGCCAATCTAGCTCCATCAGGTGCAGCAGCTCGTTGTGGGCAGTTAAACATTGGTGACCAAATCATAGCAATCAATGGTGTCAGTCTGGTGGGCCTTCCATTATCCACATGCCAGAACTACATCAAGGTATAAATTGGCATGTCTCTGTAACTAGTATGAACATAATATTATTGTCATCTGGATTTGAGGTCTTAGTTTTCCAACTAACTTTATTATTCATCCCAACTTCTGTGAACTTAAGACAGTGATTTTTAATGTTACAAATTGAATAATTCTTAAATGCATAACACTGTGATGGGTAGATAGTGTAATGAATATGAGGGCTGGACTGGCAAGTAGTTTAACGAGTATGTGAATTGCACTGGGAGGTAGTGTAACAAGTGTGACTGTTGGACCGGAAAATAGTGTAATGATTGGGAGGGTTTGACTGTTAGATAATCCAGTGCACTGGGAGAGGAGTTAAATGAGTGTGAAGGTTTGACTCTGGATTGTATGAGTATGAGGGCTTGACTGGGAGGATAGAATATTGAAAATGAGGCCTTAATGAATAAGTATTGTCATGAGAATGACAGCCAGGCTCTGAGGTTGTATAACAAGTGTTGAGGGTTGGACTGTCAGCTAGTGTAGTATCAGGTGGATTGCTATATACTGTAATGAATGTCAGGACTCAGGTTACAAATTAAACTGTTGCAGAATACCAAGACTCAAACGGTGGTAAAATTGACTGTGGTGCCATGTGCACCAGTGGTGGAAGTTAAGATCAAACGACCAGATACCAAGTACCAACTTGGCTTCAGTGTACAGAATGGAGTGGTGGGTATAAATGTTCTTGGCAAGATACTGTAGTCACACATGAACTTATTTGAAAACTGATATTTGCAAATTTGGCACCTTAATTGTTTCCCTGCTGCATTTTGGAAGTGAGGAAGCTCTTTTTTCTGGCAGTGTGCTTTTATGCTCTCAGATCTGCAGCCTGTTACGTGGGGGCATTGCAGAAAGAGGTGGTGTGAGAGTGGGGCATCGCATCATAGAGATAAACAACCAGAGTGTTGTGGCTGTTCCGCACGAGAAGATAGTGAATCTGCTTGCCACCTCTGTTGGAGAAGTAAGTGCGCCATCTCCTGGCTTCAGTACCAGTTAGAGGCACACATGAAGGCATGGGAGTTGGCACGTGAAACCAACATTCCCTGCCCTGATCAAGTTTTCTCTGCTTGCAGATACTCATGAAGACAATGCCAACATCCATGTTCCGGCTGCTGACAGGGCAAGAGACACCTGTGTACATCTAGTTACCAGCCCCAGTCATCACACTGTGTATCTAGTCAGAGTTGTCTGGCAAACAGTAGATCTACCCCAGCCTTCTCTTCCTCTTCATGGGGATGTTTCACATTCCAAAGATTTACTTTGGTGGTATATTAGATTGTGTTTCTGCCTGTTGTCCGTCATTATCGGACTGTTTGTTTGCAAAGACAAGTGTAGCGATGAAGTGCCTGCCTGTGATAACGTCTGGGCATCTCAGTGGAGGGGCATGCCAGGAATATAGACATATCGAACAATGGCCCCACACAGCCTGTAGTCAGTTCAGTGGTGTCAACAGTGGACACTTTTTTATCCCCGTGTAGTTGTTGCATTTGAATACTGCAACACAGGGATGGCTAACTGTTGGGCCCTGTTTGGCCTGTGGTGATGCCTTTATTGTCAGTTTGTTTGATACTTTATCCAGAGTTGCCTTTATTCATGTAGAAGGGGATGCTGCTGACCTGTAGTTGGGTCAGTGGTGAAGTTGGCCATCCCTGTTGACATGTAACACAATATGCAGTGGTGAGGGGCCACAAGAATGCATCAGGCACCAGGATAAGAATATTGGGACCGTTTCCCACTGATAAAGTAATTACTATACACACTCCCTTTGTGATTTATTTATTGGGCCAAAGACCCTGCGATATGTAGCACCCTACACCTGCGACTTGTAAGTGGAGACACTGTAGTCTGTAACCTGCTTACAAAATAAAATAAAAACATGCTATAGACTTGGTCTGCTGTCATAACTGAAAACATAAAACTGCCTGTGGATTGGTAAATCCTTACTTTCCCTGTGTCCTTCCTTTTTTCCAAGACTGGGGCCTTCAGGCTAATTTCAAAATGAAAACCAGGAATGAATGAAGGAAAGCTGATCAAAACTATCTGAGACAGCATTTCTTACAGAGAAACTAGTAATAGTGTAGAAGCGACAACCATGTAGGCTATTTGAGATCATCATCAGACACTAGTGACCACAGGAGTGGGTAGCAGTTTTGAGTCATGCGTGATCTACAGTGCAAGCTTGATTTTCACTCTGGTACACTGGGAAATGGATATGTTGAAGGAGCAATGTTTTGGCTTTAATTTCTGCTGTAAAGGTAAATGGCCACAGAAACATTTGAGATGGTAATGGTACTACAGGCTTTCAGAAATACAGCATTCAGTTGGTCGAAGACATTCATTGGTACTCCTATTATAAAAATGGGCACACTCCCAGTTTAAAATCAAGACAATACTGATCACCTTTTTTGATGTGGAGAGTGATGCATCACAAATTTCTTCCACTAAGATCAGAGTGTCTAGAGAACTGTTTTGCATTACCTTAAAGATTTAGTCTGTCACAAATGGTTTTCTGATATCTGGCTTGTGCTCCATGAAAGTGTGCCATGCAGCCCTGAGTGTCAGTGAATTCTTGGCCAGTCACAGCACTCCAATGGTTCCCCACCAGCATCACTCACTAGATTTTTACTTCTTCCTCTTCTCCAGTTTGATGATCACCATGAAGCAGGAACAATTTTAAGCCATTACAGAGATATGAATGAATATGGCATAGCAGCTACAAGGCCATTGTGAAACAGGCCTACCACACATGCATTGAAAAGTGGAAGGGTTGCTGGCATGTACGCATACAAACCAGAGGATTATACTTTGAAAGAGATAACTCAGTTGTAACTTGTAAGCACTTTATTCTTCCTACAGATACTTCTGCCCTGGATATCTTTTCAGCACTCATATGTATCCTGACAATATGTTATCAGGTTACTAAGGTGTATGACACACAATACTGGAGACTGAAGGACAAGAAAGCCCGTGTTTAAGGAGTTATCCCAGCATTGCCTCTTGTATTTCTCCTTTGTAACTGTTTAATGGAATTTTAAGATGGTAGCTGACACCACTGAGAGTTTGCATCTATGCTTAGTGAAGTTGAATTGAGCAAAACTGTTTGGCATTGTGCCTTAAATGGACATGAAACTTGGTGGTCAACCGTAAGTCAAAAACATAGATCGAGGGTTCATATTTTGTCATCAGGTTATGACACAATAGTATTGAATATTCACCACTGTGAAAACTTTGCATCTTACACAGGTTAAGTGGATGTTTGAAAACAGGGTGCTAAGAAGAATATTTGCACCTGAACAGAGGAGCTAATAGGAGGGCATAGTGAGAAGCATCAGTAAGTGGATGAGATGGACAGAACACATAATATGCATGGGAGACATGAATGCACATATGAAATTTTAGTAAGAAAGTGTGGAGGGAAGGCCACTTTTTTCCAGACCTAGATCTGTATGTAAGTGTACTGTTAGAATGTGTCCTGGGGCAGGGAATGGTGTTCATGTGCAGACAGGATTCACGTGGTTGAGGACTGATTCCAAAGACAGGTTCTTGTGAACACACTGATGAACACTCTGGTTATAATGTTGACTGAGTGATTGTCAGGTTTTTAAGAAGGGAGAGCATTCATTAAGTGGTACAAATTAGCTACCACCTCAGAAATTCACTCCTGCTGTGACCATAGCACAGTGCCAATGACAGAGGTGGGGTTGACTGTAATGGTATTAGAAGGTAGAGTCGAAGACCCATGAACTGGTTAAACATTGTTAGAGGGAAGACATGTGGATGTGTTACCATAAGCATGTCTTTCCTCGTAACTTTTGGAAATACAGGCAAAAGAGGTTGACTCCAGCTGCTGAGATTAGTATCAGCAACAGATAAGTTGTTGCATAGTACAAAACACAGCCCTTATTCAAGGACTGGCTTTAAGAATTTTGGGCCTAGCTAATTACAAGGTGGTTCAAATATGACCGGGACTGATTTGTGTGTAAACAAGCTGCACTGCGCAGCAGCTGTGCGACCTTGAGAGAGTGAAGCCACAACCTCCACCCTCCCTCCTGCTCGGGTTAGAACCTGT
>Ga0123355_10003326_pt1 | contig 23010 bp, 6 predicted proteins | sample TergutEmb28metaG_3_FD_89872 | JGI IMG/M metagenome (GOLD analysis project Ga0123355, IMG submission 89872) | Embiratermes neotenicus P1 segment gut microbial communities from Petit-Saut dam, French Guiana - Emb289 P1 | ecosystem: Host-associated > Arthropoda: Insects > Digestive system > Gut ... | reverse complement strand
GAATATCGGGGGGGGGGATGGAGACGACAGGGAAGATACACCAAATTGAAATTACAGTAAACAGCCTCATTAATTGAAGTCGAACCACTCAATGTGTACCAGAGCACACACACTTACTTCCTGCTCGCTGCCTTGATATTTTAGAAGTGATCCCGTGGATAATGCTTTCGCCACAAACGTCAGTTACTCTTTTGGCCACCTGACATCCATTCTGTAATATGATCCTCGCACACCTGCAACTACGAGTGCTAAGCGGAGAGCCCAATGCCGAAATTAGCAGAGTAAGCAGAACAAATGTTGACTTGTCGCAAACCGTAAACAAAAATTTATATGAGTTTTAAATAAAGCCGTTACATCTTAACGAAACATGTTCCCGGGTTCGAACCTGGAATGGGCGACTTCAACACACATTGTCTTATCTGCTAAACGACCTTAGATTCCCATGAAGCACACCGCTGCGTGCTACCGCAACGTGAAAAATCAGCGTAAATGAGTTTATTGTGTGCGAGAGATTTAAATTGTCACGGCGGTTACTATTACGCCTTATCAAGTTTCTCAAATGAAATTATATTTGTGGGTCTCAAGTGCATTTCTTCGCTGGTGCCTACTAACACCAGGTTTTTGTCCATTACACAACCACCGTATTTATTATAACATATTTAGGTCACCTTACACAGTCGGGCCTAGTTTTACGCCAGGGACACGTGGCTGAAAAACGTCGCGCAAGTCGAACACAAAATTCCCATTGAAAATGGCGTATTTTATGGGGTTAGAAGCCTGACAACCTCATCCTGCATAGTTATGACTATACCACTATTAGACATAGGGACCTGTAGAGTATTACATATGTACTTTATATAAGGTATACATACATTTCTATATAATATATTTGTTTGTTTCTAATGCAATATAAATGTAAGGGACTCACATCCATAGTTTTTGGTATGGTTAATTCCAAAAGGACTCTGGTGGACTTCCTATATAAACACTTCTGGTTCCTGACTTAGCACTTTCTTGAACTCTTCAACATTATCACGTATTGTTCGGACGCTAATATGAGCGAAACTAACATGATGTCATATTCATATTCTTTCATCTTTTTCAAGTCGGTTTATTACGTAGAATATCTCTTCAAAACTGTTTGCCTTTCCCCGAATTTTCACTTGGATTACACTAGGCGATGTGTATTTACGTTTCTCCCTCACGTTGGTAGAAAAGCCAGTGCTGTAGAAGAGGAAACTAAATGAGCCACGTGATTATATCACTAACGTAATCATTCCATACATGCGACTGATAGCGTAATAGTGACGTCACTTCCTACTAACCCCAACACAAGACAAGAGCGACCACGGATCCTGTATGCCACACCGCGTTAAAACGAAGATTATCACGTAAATTCGAAAAGTTATGTAAAGTCACAAGTCGCGTTAAAATTAAATCGCGCAGAAAGAACTCACGTAAAAAGAGACCTGCCTGTACAGTTTCTTCTGTACATAAAAGGCTATATTTTAATCTTAAGTATTCTAGAAGCAAAGAAGTTGTATTCACAATTTTTTATCTTTCTCCTCTAAATTCTTCGCAATTTTAATACTTGGTTTTTCAAATTAGCATTTCTTTCTGCCCCCACCTAGGGATTGCACGACCTTGACGATGGTGGTGGGGCTTGTGTGGTCTAATGAGTCATTGAGCTATGCTGGCGGTAGCGTAGCTACCGGTAGGGCCTCCCATGCCATACCGGTCCGTGACGAAGACCCAGACTAAGAAACAAGCCAATCGGTCCTCCAGGATTGCTGGGGGTTGGACGCAAGGCTGACAACCTGCTCCGGAAAATTCTTGCGAAATCTAAAGAAGCAATCGCCGGATTGTCCGAAATACGGCTACCTACGAAACGATTTAAGGACCTGAGAATTGGCTCCTGGGATGCCTTATCTTTATACAGGTCAAAATCATTACAGATGTTATTGGACCAACTTGAAAAGTATCATGTGGACATACCCTGTGTACATGAGATGAGATTAATAGGGTCGGTTACAATAGAAAAAAAATGGATTATTTTTTAAGGTAGTGATAGCAAGGAACATAAATTAGGAATAAGATTTGTGATCCACAAGAAGGTGCAACACTTCATTAAGAACTTTAAACCCAAATCTTCCTAGATGTGCTGGTTAAGGATTAGGGAAAAAGTTTTTAATTACAGTATAATTAATGCTCACGCACCAACGGAGGATAAATCTGACACTGAGAAGGATGCTTTTTATGATGAATTGAGGAATTTGTATGATGCTTGTCCCAAACGTGATGTAAAACTGATAATAGGAGACCTGAATGCACAGATTGACAAGGAAGCAATATATTACCCTACAATAGGGAAGGAGGCCTTCCACTAGGAAAGTAATGAAAATGGGAAAAGACTAATCCATTTGGCAGCAACCAGAAACATGGTTATCGGTACCACACTCTTCCCACATAAGGATATACACAAGAAAATTTGGAGATCTCCAGATGCACATCATTTTAGTCAAATAGACCATCTTCTTATAGATTCACGACATGTTTCTCATTTAATGGATGTTAGATCACAAAGATGTGCCAATGTTGACTAAGATAATTTCCTTCTTGTGTTGCGAATACGGGCTAAAATTTCCAATGCTAAAAAGTTCCTGGGGAAAAAGGGTGAAAAATATGATTACGAAAAAATGACTCTACCAGAGAAACAAATTGAGTATAAAACAAACTTGAATGAACATTTGCAGGAACTTTCCATTAACCCTGATGACAACCTTGATAGCAGATGGAATAAAATAACTGGTGCAATCCATAAAACAGCCGAGGAAACATTTGGAAAAGCAAGTAAAAAACAGCCAAACGACTGATTTGACAAAGAATGCCAAGAAGCCACAGAAGTAAAGAATAAAGCACATGTAAACATGCAGCAACGAAGCTATACTAGAGCCTCAACTGATAAGTATCGGGAAGCACGACAAAAAGAAAAACCGGTACATAAGAGGAAGAAGAAACAACATGAAGACGATCAGGTTGAAAGACTGGAGGAATTAGGACAACAACATCAAACCATAAAATTCTATAGGGATATAAATAAGCTTAGAAACGATTTTAAACAGAGGCTCACAATATGTAAAAGCAAGAATGGAGATATCATTACTGAAACGGATATCTTAAACAGACGGAAAGATCACTTTCATGAACTTCTCAGTAGCACGGAGCAAAATAAAGGATCACCTATAATGCAGGACAACAAAAATACCAATGAGGAAGGCTCCGCCCTTACAATAGAAGAAGTGGAAATGGCAATTCAAAAATTAAAGAATTATAAAGCCCCAGGAACAGAAAATATACCAGCGAAACTATTTAAATGTGGTGGAAATTAATTAGTAAAACGCCTACACACTATTATAAAGGATACGAATTTGGCGAAAGGAAAAAATGCCAACGGAATAGAATGTAATTATAATCTGTTCCATACATAAAAAGGGAGATATAAGGGAATATTCGAACTATAGAGGTTTAAGCCTTTTAAATGCAGCCTACAAAATATTTTCCAATATATCATTTGCAAGGATTTCACCATTTGCTGAAAACATAATTGGGAACTATCAATGTGGTTTCCGGAAGAACAGATTCACAACAAATCAAACATTCGAGCTAAGGCAGATATTGGAAAATACAAAAGAATTTGGTATTGAAACTCATCTTTTATTCATTGACTTTAAGTCCACATATGACAATAAAGAGAGACCAACTACATAACGCAATGAGTGAATTTAATATTCCAAATAAATTGGTAAGTTTTACGCCGATGACCATGAAAAATACAAAAAGCCAGGTCAGAATCCAATCTGATTTATCAGACTCAATAATTACAAAGAAAGGCCTTAGACAAGGTGACTCACTGGTCTATTTGCTTTTCAACTTAGCACTGGAAAAGGCTGTAAGGAATGCAGGAATGCAGGCGAGTAGAACAATATTTTATAAATCGGTCCAACTCTTGACTTATGCTGATGATACAGATATAATAGCGAGATCTCGAGCAACATTAAAGGAAGCCTTCCTATCACTTGAAATAGTGGCTGGATTAACGAGGAAAAGACTAATTATCTGACTACAAGAGAGAGTAATAATCAACAGAGGTATTTTCAAATTAAGAATCTTAATTTCGAAGCTGTACAAAGTTTTACGTATTTGGCCTGTCTTATAAATGTTAATAATGGCAACTCTGCAGAGATTAAGAAAATAATCTTAATGGATAATAAAGGTTCTTATGAATTAAAGAGACAATTTAGGTCTCAGTTTTTATCCATAAAAAATAAAATAAAATTTTATAAGACCTTGATCATAACAGTGCTGTTATTTGGTTCTGAAACATGGGTATTACCAAAATCTGATGAAGCCATTTTAGGAGTTTTTGAAAGGAAATTTTTTAGATCTATTTTTAGACCTACAGACGATAACGGAGAATGGAGAATAAAATACAATAACGAGTTGTATACATTGTACAAGGAAAGTGCTATAGTAACAAACATTAAAATTAACCGTCTAAAATGGGCAGGACATGTTATGTGTATGGAGGATCAGCGCCCTACAAGAAGAGTTCTCGTTGCAGTGGTAGAAGGAAGAAGAGAAAGGGGCAGGCCGAAACTAAGGTGGGAAGTTGGTGTGATGGAAGATGCCAGGAAGCTGGGGGAGAGAAATTGGAGGCATGCTGCAAAGGAATAGGGACAGCTGGCAGAAATTTCTGAAGAAGGCCTTGGCTCAAAAAGGGCTGTTGTGCCAATGATGATGATGATGATGATGATTTCTGCATTTGCCTAAATATTTAAATTCAGTTGTCTTGTCTGGTGCGCTGCATCTTCATTTGTATGTATTCATTTGTTGTTGAACAATTTTAGCTCTATACTGTGTCTCTACATTTCAACAGTACATGTTCCCATTTTCTTCTTCCTGATAAAGGACGAATCTTCCTTATCCTGATTTACTCCTTCCAGGTCGTACCTCTCAATTTCTACATTATCTAAGCCATGCTATCTCATTCTCTCATTATATTACAAATAATGTATATACGAGGGGCGTCTTCGGCAGGTGTGCTAGGTGTGAGGCGCACACCCCTATAAAATCATCCTCAATATGTGTTTACAAAAGCATGATTTAATTGCGCAGGAAGGGTCTTATCTCGTTCTCTAATGCTTCCGCTCAACTTCGGTGCACCTGGACTCGAAGAGTTGGTCGTGCTGGGCTTTCTCAGCACGCCACATACTTGCTGCTTTTGGTTTTGCCGGTGACGCGCGCGTTAAGAGGAGACTGCAGTCATCGTTGTTAATACTGCAAGCCGGGCTGTCTGCAACCAGCACAGCTTGGCTAGTATTCAAGATTGTTGTAGATGGTTAAAGAGAGTCGTGCCGCGAAAAATATAGTGTTGTTATCTTTGCAATATTTCTTACTGCATTTTGCATCATACTCCTATTTAGATAGTATGCTGCCTCCATCATTCTAGAGACTTTTCAAGGAGGATTAAAATGGCCAAAAATATAATGATTAAAGAACTATTATATAAACCGTTTTCAGTGCCTCCGCTACACGATAAATTAATAATAGTCAGTAAATCTTCGACCTACTTGTCCATTACCATATTTAACCCTTATCCTGCTAAAGTGGAGAATATGGTGAGCTCCAAATAATGCCACCAAACGGCAGGTGGGATTTAATTCGGTGTGTAAAGGGTTAATAACACATCATAAAACTAAGACACAGCGACATTCCAAAGACTTTGGCATCTCTTAAGTATAAAATGTTTTGCAGGTTGTGAAACAGCAAACTTTATTGTTGGAACTGTTTACATATTTTTAACAAGCATGAAGTATGGAATAAACAGGATTTCTCGAATTTGAATAATTTGTAAAGTGCCTTGCAAAAGCACTCAAAATCACAAACACTGTTAGCTAGAGTTAAGTTATTGGGAAACAACAAAGTGTTGACCCGTTCCTCGACACTCAACGCTGAAAGGACGCCACCAGGCATAATGAACAAGTGAAGAAGAACAGAGTGATATTACGTCGGTTTATTGATGCTGTGTGTTTTTGCTAATCTGTAACTTCCTTTCCGAGGCAGTGATGAGTCGTCCACATTTATAAAATAAAGGAATTTCTTTCAATATCTCAATGTGTTGAAAAATTATGGTCTACTTCTTGAAAATTATATTAATTTAGCCATTGTTATTTAATTTAAAATACAAATTATTTACTTATTTAATGAAATTTGCTATTCTAAAATTCAAGTAATTTGAAAGACTTGCATGAAATACACATATTTACTATTTGTTTATTTACGTATTTATTTATGTTGTTGAGTACTGTATATAATAATTCTGTTGAGGAGTGACTAATAACTAATTTGTTGGCACTGATAAAATAAAGTTGGTAGAGTAATTTTTTAAAAATAATTCCTAACGAAAATTGACCTAACTCTAACAGGCAGCACAACCTTGTTTTATACTCAGCAGACGCCACTGGGTATAGAATCTTTTCTCCTACGCTTTTTATCAAGTTTATAAACGCCTTATCTAGTATGCCGTTATGTAGTTTCGTAGTTAGGTATCAATGTTAAGAGGAAAAACGCCCCACGTTCTTGAGGGGAGGAGCCGGAGACAGCAGTTTTTCCGAAAATATTCGTACTAATCTCCGTCCAAAACATTTGTGACCATCACTCACACTGAAGGGTTTATGACCCAGCAAACTAGAGAACGAACATTCCCACTCGTAACTAAGCATGCTGACTCTAGCACTAATGTGCGCACACTACTCAGCATCTTGTGCGGTCATTGTTGATAAACATTGCCGTGCCGCAAAGGCAGTTTCCAAAGGAACTGTAAAGTCTCCGTTACGAAACCCCCAGCAAAGGCTGCTGTAAGAGCAAGAAAAATAATTACTTCAGAAAACGAGCTATGTTCTCACACTGACGTATCATATTCTTTAGCACATAGGAGTGTCTGGATGTACATCACCAGTTTCGGGATTGCAACGGAAGCTGCAGTCTGTCACATACATAAAATTTGGTGTGGTTCCTAGCCTCTCTATTTATAAAAATACTTTTGCTTTTTATTATACATTGTCTCACCCACTTCAAAATGTCTTAAGAATTTTATCAAAATTTATACAAAGGGCATGAAATCTCTTCTCATTTTACATTAAGGCGATTGTATTTTTTTAAATTCGAAATGATGCTTGTTCTGATAATGGTCTGGGCAAAATAAAGGAACTAGTAACCACTGTAAATTATTGATGGTGTTGTTGCATGCCGACATATTTAATAAATATATAATGTCCTAAGATTGTTACGTTTCTCATTTGCTTTAGGCAAACATCACAATACCACTTCAAATGAGACTAAGGCATTTCTTTTTGCATCCTGATTATTTCATCGTCTGACTGTTCGTCCCTGTTCCTTCTAGAGATGATGAGAATTCTTTTAAATGTACAGCAAACCAACAAAGCGAACCATCGCAAGAACTTCAAATGTTATAATTTTACAGACTGCCCTCCAATCACGAAGCTGGTAAAGCTGTAGCACTGTATCATTTGCGACCTTGTTCCATTTCCTTCACAAAGCTGAGACCCCATCAGCAGCGTGCAGTAGCGACTGGGACAATGCGTCTTCGCTCGTCACAATGATTTAGAAGGTGGATTTTCCTTGCGCCTTTAGTGGTCGCCAGGGACTTCCTCTCGACTGGAGCATTACTCGTCCTGGCCTCAAGATTTTCAAAGAACTGTAGTCCTCTGCTTCGTGCAACTGAAGCTGGTAGGCTAGAATAAGTTGAAGAAATTCAACAAATCCTGTCGATTTGCTTTAACCATGTAACAGACGCTGTACAGTTAATAATTTTATTGCAATAATAACAATAATAACAATAATAACCGCAAATGATTTATCCTGTATCACAGACCACTTTGAATGTCGTGAAACTCACAAAGTATTAAACTAAATTTTTGCACTCATATGTTTCATTACGTTTTAGTTTGGGTTCTAAGTCATTAACTTTCGTGTGTATTTGAAATTACTCTTTCCTGCTGAAGCAATTAGACATGTGACATGTCGTATGGAAGTCTAATGAAAGGATGCAGTGCAGTAAAAACCACGTTCTGCAGTTAGTAAAATTCCCTTATTTCATTTTCTAAACGTTTAAGACGAAATATTTGGACGTTTTATGACAGGTCCGTATAGAAGAAAATATTAAAGAAAAATTATTTAAAATTTCTAAATGACATTTCTTCTTATGGAAAGAAATTAAGATATTGTCTTCCTTTCACACACTATTCATGTTACGTGAAATTTTACAAAGGTTTATATTGCCATAAATCTTTCAACTGGGGTAAAGTCTAAAGTCTCTAGGTGAGGTTACATGTTGTGTCACCTATTGCTAGAATTAAAGAAGAGCGTTATAATTTGAATTCAGGTTGTGGGTAAGTATTCCTGCATGGTATGATGCGTAATGCGACCTTTGCACATTTAACTGCGTCGTGTATTCCTGAAGTCCTCAGATTTCTAGAATACACGATTCAGTGAAACATAATCTCGCAAGATGTGTACAGTTCCTTTGAAACCAGACAATACCACATCAGTGACAAACAGAAGTATTCAGCTCAACTCTACACTTATAGATAACAATTTCTGAAAATCTAACTCTTATAATTACATAACCGTTATTACGTTCGTACTCTCTCATACTTTTCCAAACTATTGCCAGCTATAATAAGTTCACTGGTGGGTCCAGAAAAAGAAAATGTACATATATTTTCGTCTCTACATATGCCACCTAAAAGAGAGTCAACGAATACGTTTTTGCTTATATTTGTAACTTTTCCTTAGATATGCCTTTTAAAGTACATCTCACAGAGCAACACTGTACTGCATTATATGTCTATGCATTTAAATGTATATTCAGACTATTTTATTTTAGACTATATATTTTATGTTTATTTTATATATATATTATATTTTTTTTAATTAACTGTAAAGCCTGAGATCTCTTACTACATCTTGAAGTGTATAACAAAACTTTATCGTTTTCTACTGTAAAGCCCAATGATGGTTACTGGTGTCGCTGTATGGCAATATATGTTGTGTTGACGGGTTGTTTGTTGGTTTTATTTGACTGTAAATACGACAGGGATGGATCGTCTTAAGATACAGATTTTCAGTTTCACTCTACTAGATTTATGTGGGATAAAATTTGATCATTAATCATGAAGTATATAATTGTGCAATTTCATGTAACATGCAGTACTGACTGTGTAAGAGGACGGTGGGATCCACTATCCTCTTACATAATCAGTGCTGCATAACAATAAGGGTCGTGTAAACGTTCTAAGTAATTTCTCTCTAATACTTGGAACTGAAAATGACCTGAAAAATATCGAATGATGTCTTATTTATGAAATACAACAAAGAAGTATTTTTGTCTATAGAAACATGGTTGCAGTTATATTAACTTAATATATAATACTAGGGGTACCATTATTTAAGAATAATGCCAGCGAGTCCAGCCACTTAACCTGGATATAATAATGCTTCTTTTAGTGTTACTGCTGACTTTGACGTTGAAAACTGCTATCAAAACCCCCAGACCCTCTCTCTGCATGCGTTTTTCTCCTCAGGAAAGGGGTTTCTAGTACTCTCTCCTGGTACTTTTAACCACAAGTCCTTATTGAGCTCCTTTGCTGCAGAAGATGATCTGCATAATATACTAACGTTCAGTTTCTGCGTCACGTAAAACCAAAGCATACCAACGTTGAAGTTAAATTCGCTAAGAGATGTCCAGAAAAATGGTGGTTCTTCATTCAGAAAACTAACTAAATCTGTGGATGAAATATCGAGTCTGTTACTTTCAAACAGGCTGCCATGTGTCAATAACACTCCATAGGGGATTAACCCTTTGAATTTTAAGATAGTAGAGGTACATTTAGAATAAAGAATTATCGAAGGACTTATGTGTATGTCTGGAATGTGACGTAATCTGTTCAAACGTGTCTTAACCTAACTTCGATGAAACATAAAATAACTTCATGACGAACGTATATACAGTAAGAATACATTTAATGTGCCTATTTTAACACTACCCTATCATCTTCTTTGAGGTAAATAATCATTATGTCTATTACTACTCGTATTTGTTATTTCAACTACAAGGTAAATTTCCGTTACTTTGACAAACGAAGATATTTGCTTTTACAGACTCCGTGAATCACAATTTAGAAAACACGTTACTTGGCTACACGGGAACATATTTGTTAGTTCCTCCTAAAAATGCATATGTATTTCCCTCTTAAGATAGCTGTTAATATTCAACAAACTTTATGCATTTAAACGTATGTAATGCTTATATTTTAAAATCCGCGAAACAGACAGGAATCCTGCAGCAACGCAAAATATCTAGATAGGTAACAAAGAACGTAAAATATGCTCTAACTCAATTTTTAAGGAAAAAACCATGCCGTTTGAACCTCTGGGATCTACGTTCTACTAAATTTGCACCCTAATTCAGAAAGGAAATAAATTGTAACCACCAATCGCAAGGAAGACAAAAATGGATCCGCTACTAGACTTCTGGATTTAAACTCTAACTTTACCTACTCCTCCAACTTTCCGTCGCTAGACAAAGTTTTACAAAGAGAAACGAAGGAGAAGTGGAGAAAAAACGAAGTGACTGTTACTTTAGGTTCTAATAACAGAGACAAAGGAGCTGGAGTTTAATATTTTATGTACCCCAACCGTTTGAAAATTTTGTTTTCAAGGACTTGACAATTAGTTGTCCCGTACTAACGAATTTCGTAACATAAGGTAGTTGTAAATGTGTTCTTTCTAAGTGTTATATATCTCTAAGAAAAAGTTTCGGTTTTACTTATTGTGAATACAGAAACTTTGTTTTAAATCTGTAGAAATGTAGAGATATTACACTCATACAAGATGTGTGGCAGCAGTTGTCAACATCAGAACTTATTATAGTGACTATAAGTTTTTCTTCTTTATTTCTCGATGTTCAGGTTAATCGGTGGTACTGGGCTGGAAAAAAAAATAACTTGACATATTTTTCACTGAATCACTGTGCTACCGGAACTTCGTATCCTCTTACCGATATATCACAAATTACTGAGAGAAGGTAATTTTCAGAGTATTGTAATTTTAATATTATAAGCCATAAATTAACTGTTCTTTTACTGTATCACTCAGTTATATATCGTACTGCCCCTATCATGTTCGTAATTCCCTGTTTGTAAAGTAGCGCCTGGCATGCGTGCTCATTTCTCAATACTGAATCCATCTACGTGCTACGTGCTTGTAAGGGTGGAAGAACCGGTGTTATGCATGAGGGTTAGGGGAGATGGTTTCAAATGTACTAGAGCTGGGGGAAGTTAGAGTCCGTGGCACGCACCAGTACCAATATCAAGGGGGAGAAGGACATTTTTCTTTCATGTTTAAACCATAAGATTTGTAGATACTGAGGAATGTGTTTGACAAATGATGAACTGTACGTTTACTGTTCACGTACCTATATGTTTGTAGATATGAAAGGGAGAACTAATACGTTGCAGTACTCTATGCTTTATTTCTTAATACAGAATAGGATCTTTGTGTAATAAATATTGTATCTGTTTATCGGTCCGTCTGTCTTCTCTGTCTTATGAAGAAACCGACAAGACATTGAGATGAGATCTGAGTTGTTTAGAAGATGGGTTTTATAAGAATAGTGTGCTGGATTATGGATGCATTAAACTGGTACGCAATTATAGACTTTCGGAGGAACACACCGCTTCCAGCTTCATAACAAATAACCTAAAAACAGTATGTTCCTTCAAACCGTTGATAAACACCTAACAAACCAGAAGGTGTCATGTAGGTTATTGCGTTTCTGAGAAACATGTTTTATCGGTTTTCACTGTATGAAATGGAGAAAGCGTATTCCTGCACAATATTATCAACATCTTACCAAACTAGAATGTAGCATGACCAATAAATCTGCAATATAAGTTTTAAGAATAACTTCATCTCCCAACTTTATGTATTCTCTACCTCAAGCCCACCATTTTTTCATACTCCGCTCTCTTTAATATCAATCCACTCGTGCTAAATCTAAAATAACAATAAATTGCTTTGTGCATATATATATACACAGTATAATGACCAGTTCACGGGCTATTCTGAGAATTCAAAGTTAGATTCTCGGCAGGTGTAAGATATTTTTCTTTTCCAGAAAGCATCCATACCTCTCGGAATTCAGCAACGTTCCTATTCATAGAATAAAGGAAGTTTTTTGGTGGGGATGATGCGGCTGGGGCGTGAAGCTGATCGCTCACACCCCTCTAGCTCAGAGATTGAGATTGAGTGGACAGAATGAGTGGAAGCCGTAGTCCCACCCTTAGTTATGTCTTCAGGGCCTTCACAGGGACAAATCAACCTTTAGTTCTGGTTTATGAAGTCCTCTCAGATGTTACGCTTTGTCAACTGTTTGTCAATTAACAAAGCGTAACATCGCGTAAGACTTGAATCTTTAGTAACACCGGTTGTCATAACCTCAAACCTCGGTTTAATTTAGTCTGTTTCTCTTCCGTTTTCGCACTTTCTCCAACGGATGTAACAAAAAATACGTTCTGAGCCCCTTGCATTATGCAGAAATTGGAAGTTTTCTTCTCAATTAGCACAAACTTTTCAGTAAATATTTTTATTTTTAAAATATTCTTAGAGATCGTGCGTCACATTGATATATCCTTCAATGAATTTGAATTCTACAGGGGTGTACTAGTGATTCATGACTGTCAAGGGACAATAAAAATAATTAATATCTAAAAGCTATATTAGTTTCTGTACCGGAAGAAAGAGAACTTATCGACGTGGCACTTTGAATCGCGTGCAGCACAAATTGTCATTCTGACACCATGTCACTTAGCAGGGGCATTCCATATTTTATATGTCCTAGTGACCTTACAAACACATTACACATGCATGCGTGACAACCTATTGCATATGCGCGCCTCCCTTCACGCATAATGCATCCTTGGGTAAGCTAATTACGAGAAAATCAGTTGATCGTACTTGTCGTTTAAGGAAATTTTGTTCCAAATTGGTAAATTATATTGTCTCCTTTTGTGAAGCTATTGCCTACGATGGACCATTTTACCAATTATTGTAAAAAATAAAGGAATGTATTGCGCAAAGAAACAAAACAAATGTTGCTGTAAATATCTTGCTTCATTTTCTTTTAGGCAACCACATTTCGCGAATCTAACTCATCGACAACTTTTCGGGAAAAAAAATTCTTTTTAAACTTTGCAACAGGTCCATTCAAAGCACTAGGGTGCCATGAATTGGCCACACTCTTACCATCGAAGATCTCTATGCATAATGGTGGAAAATGTAGATTTACACGTGCAGGAAATTATTATATTTTGTAAAACTATATTCTTTGCTGACATAATTGCTCTCTGAGTTGAATAAATAAAATCCTGGCATTGCCCCGTGTTTTAAATCTTCACATGCTCTCGTCGTTTTGTATGCACCGTAGGGCGTGCAAAGCAACCACCAGTGCTGACACATCAAACAGCTCTAGTAATAGTTCCTCTCTTCGCACTTCAAATTGACCAAATATGCGATGTTCCATTTCTCCATTATCATTTTTCTGGTTTTTATCTAAAGTGTTTTTAAGGTTGCTTCGTCTACGTTATACACACAGATTCTAATAGTTTTAACGTAATGCTTACAGTCCTTCCCAGCGTACTGAAGAGTTCACTGACTCTAACGTTTCTGAAATCTGCTGCCCTGGGCTTCGTTTAGTATGTGGCTGCCTCAGACTTGGCTGTGAGCGTCGTTTCGTGAACCCATTGTACCGTTTCCTTCTAGCGGTATCTGGTTTTGTAGGATGTGCGAGGAAATGATTTAATTCGCCAACTTTAAATGCCAGGCTTCCTCAACCAGTGATGGTTATAATACACACGTATTGCTCCAATTGTAAAAAAGGTTAACCATTTCTCTTCGGCAATAACTTCGAGGTTTTCCAGAGCAAAATAATTTTTCCCATCTAAGTGTCTCTTCTGGCATGTTTTTAAAAAGGATAGGCACGGAATGCTGGCTTTAAACCAATATTTCCTTTTCCAAGGTCTTAATGATTTATCTCCATATTTTAAGGTTCACTCCTTCCGTATTTAACAACTTTTGGAATCTTACAATCGCACATCAAAATTAATTTTACAGTGGGTTTGCATGATAAGATTTTCGTTTGAAACTACGTGCTAGTTGCACATAATTATAAAATAAGAGGCAACACATTCGTAAAACATTAGCATTTAAATAACAAATAAACTTTGTACAGTACTGCCAATCTGTAAGAGAATGCACGGTGATATGAATGGCCCACCGGTTAATTCACGGAGTCCTGTGGTGGTTCATCGATAGTAAGTCCACCTTTTATGTTTTCAAAGTTCTGAAGTTCCATGAAAACTAGAAACTAAGAGAGCTGTTACAGTATCTTATACAGTAACTTACTTTTATCTAGTATATAGAAAAAGACAGTCCCTTAGTTTCTGTGGTGATAAATAAACTTTGAGGCGTACGCCCAAAATAAGAAGAGCCTGGCCGAAAATTTTTGTAGTCAGTTTTCTCATTGGCCTTTTCAAGTACCAGATTAAAAAAAAAAACTGATCAGAATGACACGTCAGTAGTTGCTACTCCCGCAACTCAGAAAGCGCCTGTGCTATCAACAGTATTTAAAATGTCGAGGTGATCCATCCTTACTTACGGTTCAACGATGGCAAACTTACTGCATTTTAAGACAAGTTTCGGTCAATATTGGCTAAATCCGTGAATGTTTAGGAAAGAGTAATAATAAGTTCTTAAAAATGAACATGGTTTTTTTTCTTTCCTCTAACTCATTATATGTAGGTGTATGCACGAAGCAGTCCTGTTTGAAACATAAGCCTTGGGTCTTCTGGAAATTTTCGAGGCTGTGATATTTATTTTTAGTTCGTCACTGACGTTTCGGGATAATACATTGATTTCTTCTTTAGGGCTTAAGCACTCTAAATACCACGAACATTTTTGCGCCGTGGAATAATTGCTAAATTTATGGCCACGAAGTCAAGATGCAGTCAAACCATATTCGCTTTTGCAAAAGAAAATGACCTCACATCAAGCATATTTCACTAAGTTCATCTCGGCAGAGTTAAACCCTGTGTAAACTCGCTTTCCACAGTGTGCTTCTTACGCCAGCAAACTTATTCACCTAACTAAAACACATAAGTAAAAAGCTTCAGTGTTGACTTCTGCTACATCAGTGACAAGGCACTTGAAAAATACAGAAATTGGAAAGTAAAAGATAGCCATAAGAAGGGAGGTATCTCTCGCCGCAGAATTTCAAACTTCGAGGAGTTCACACAAGGAGATATTGAGGAAGTTGGTGCAGAAACTTCAGATGAAGGTACATGTCATGGGCTTTGCCTTAAACAATACAATTTTCGGAATTAATCGCATTTTGACACTGGATAGAATATATGAAGAAAAGTACGTTGGAGCGAGAAACCGTGAAAATATCATTTTTCGAACATGAGATGAGTTCTTGAATGTCATACCCATTGGTAACTATTGCAGGAATATGCATTTATAACAGAAGCTGAAAGTTTCATCAATAATTTGCATCGTTGATGAACCCCTTCACCTTAACTGTTAGTCCTCTCCCACTCAGGCAGAGGTGTGAATAGGACAACATACACCCTTCCCACAATTCAACACAGCAGTGCATGTTGGACGGTGAGAAGTACAGAAAAATTTTATATTACTGAGAAAAGACGTCCTTAACAAGAACCGATATTGAGCTAACTTTCCAACCACTCAGTATGGTGTGCCAACCGATTTTCCATTCTGTGGTGCCATTTAGTAGCACTTACCCAAGTGTCCAGTCTCTTTTAAAAGACATTTTAAGTGTCCTTCCAGTCAGCCACATTGAGTCTTCATAACATGCAGGCAGAAGAGGACCAACCAAGACTTCCCAACACCTTACCTCCACGTCCAACTAGCTCTGTACGAGGATGACATCAATATCATTAGTAGCAGGTCCCGCTTTCCGATACTGGTCGTCAACTACTTGGACACTAGCGAAACCTACACCAGTTCTGGCTTTGGGAAAGAAGGAGCGCCATTAACGTCTCCAAGAACATTTCTCTGTTCTTCGTTAGCCTCTCGAGTGTTCTTCGTCCCACGCGACCAAGCAAAACAATGTTCTTCCACTTCCCTCTTCCCCCCTCAAGGACATATTTCACTAATATCGGAAGTCCTTACTTTGACTGCGTTAAGGTTCTCAACCTAGATGGGAAATCGCTAGGGTGCTTTCAACTGTAGTTAGTTTTTTTGATTGGAATGTTGCACAAAAAGCAAATGCTCTTTGTTGTGAGACTTCCAAGGAACAAATAAACATACTACGTGAGTAAATGCGGAGTTTTAAATATTAAATATGTCGATACATACTAAACACACAACTTCACTTGAAAGATAGCAAGTTCCGTTCATGTGGCACTCACTTCTCCAGCTGCTCGGCAAGTGAGTAGTTGCTAGTAAATACACTATTGTGACCATCGTTTTCGACACATCCATTACTCACAAACACCCTTAGTGTGATACGATAGTGGCGGCGGCATCAGAAGGACGGAACGGGATCGGAGCATGGTGGTTGTGGACATTTCAGAGTATATAGCATGTGTGGTAAGATGACTGGTGAGTCGTGAATTACAAGGAAGCTGTCCTGCCTAAGACAGTTACGATCCAAGAGAGGAAACATTTTATTGACAGACGCTATGGCTTTTTAAGAATACATAGCTTCACTGGCAGATGAATTGTACATGTATGAGCATGGAGCACTGGGGAATGAAACTGAAAGGACAGAAAGGGAAGCACCTGAGTAAAAAATTTTCCCGGTCCACTTTGGCCACCAAAAATTCAGCACGGGCTAACCTGAGATCAAACCCGCTACTATCCAGATATCAGTGTACCGAGTGTTCGGATGGAGATTGGAACCGGTTACCTCCCAAAGGCATGTCAGAACTTTGCACACCTAAAATGTATCATTTCCTCTAATATTTCTCCAACTGGTGGGGAAGGTTCCGTCAGCTGGCACTAAACAAGAGAATCATTTATTATGTAGGGTCTCATTGCTATTAAGGAGGAATAAGGTGTAGCTTACTTGTAAAAGTTTTATAATAACCGAATTTTCTAAATTTTATCTACCTTTGTTAGCAGAGGAGAAATGTCACGCATATCTGTCCCCCTGTGATGAACGTGTAGGTTATATGGGCGTAGTGGTCACACATCTGGATCGTCCATCACCGACTGTATGCCATAGTGTGCACGCACCCATGCCGCATGTACAGGGGTGTCCGTGCCATGAGAAGACACCTTTCTACTTACTTCTAGGATTGAACTGCGAGAATACATAAATAATAATCCAAAAAAGTGGATATCACAATGATATAAATTAAATTTAGTAGCAGAGTGTTTGTTATTTATTTCCCTTTTCACATTGCTCCGAGAGAAGCTTGTATTTTCGTGAATTCAGTCTGACATGATGTGTAGATTATTTTCCATGTAATAGCACTCTGTTACTCTTATCTTTTATAAGGTTTATCATATGTTTACTTGAATTATAAAAACATTTTTAAAGAGTTACACAGCACCATCATGAGCTGACATTCTTCAGAGGAATGCTAGAATTACTGTCATATGTGAATTGAGACTTCAGGTTTGTTTTTCATTTTTTTAGGTTAATTGAGCCGGAAAGATTGAGGCCTTATTGGAAAGAAGCGTTACGTATTTATGTACGGGTGTTTTGGAAGAAATTTTAACCTTCGTAATTAAGAATGTCAATTCTTATATCTTGAATATGGAAACAGCAATTTCCTCCAGAACTTCAAACCGACCTGAAAACCCCGAATGTCAAAAAAATTCTTTCACTTAATTATTGTATCTAACTAACACAACGCAGTAATTCAGATGATTCCATTTTGGTACTAAATATAGCATGCATTAGTCCCAGTAATCAACTTTTAATTTTACCATAATTTCACCTTGAGCTAGAAAAGCTTTCTTGTTTAACCAACATCTACTTTGTGAATTATGCTGTGTACGAATTAATTGTGTGTTATGACACCGTTTATCTCCGGTATTTTCTGTAGTTCAATATCTCTTCGCTCAGTTATCTCCTTGGAATTCCATTTGCATTTATTCTGCAGTAACCAATTCCTTACGTGGCCTTCAGTTTGAGGGATAATATTTGAAACATTTTTCCGATGTCTGAGTTGTAATTGTGAAGTTTCTCTTCAATGAACAGTAAATCAGTAATTTGATACGTGCATAAAGACGCTACAGACAGAATATACATTAAAGAAATAAAGCATGGTACTTTCTCTTGGAGTATTAAAGTGTCTTACACAAGCGACTATTTAGGATTAGAAACAGTCTGGACAGCGATATAAATTGTCTGGAAGTGTGGTGTCCAACAATTCTGACAATGCTTGTAATTGTTGCATAACTAAATGTAATTGACTTCTCAGAAATTTTCAAGTTATTGAGGTTCGACTTTTTCATAGCGTTCGTTCTTCAAAATTTTCCGTTGTTCCTGCTCATATGCGATCATAACAACAGAAATGCAGTGGTTTTAAAACGTAAATACTCTGACAAAGTTTCATATGTGGTCTAAATTTATACATTTTATAACTTTCATTACGAAAGGATATTTTCACAATTTGGTGTGTTCAAAGAACTCTTGCCTATGAGAGAATATACGGTGGGTTGTCTGACGAACATACAGCTCTTTATTTTAATTTTAACGGACTTTCATGCAAATGACGAACAGCTTATTACAAACGAGCGAAGAGTAAACAACGAACGTAGTATAAAGTAACATACCATGTGAAACACGGGCCTTATCACCTTGCCTCTAGCCCGAAGCTTTCTCACTAATTGGCCATAGCTCGTGACGAGAGAACAATGAGCCCGCTTTACTGCATTCTGTGCTTGGACCTTGGGAGAAGGCCCTCTTTATCACACGCAAACAACACATTGGCTCTGAATGTAATTACAATGGCAGACTGACTTGTACGTACAGAGAAGGTATATTAATTCCTGTAGGAAATTTTAGCAGCCAAAATTTTAGTATAAAGAATTGCTTGTTATATTATTTACAATGATTTAAGTGGCAAAATGAACCATTTGGCATAAAACGTTAGTTATTTAGGTCGACTGGAAATACGTGTTTATGTAGTACATAAATTCTTAGTTAATAGACTTTTTGCCATTTTGGCATTTCATGTTTATCCAGTTTTACCGATCGCCATATTTGATTTTATATATCAGCCACTTTTTATCTGTATGTGTGCACTGCAAGCCCGCAGATTATGGGCCAAGAAACACACATATCCTGGCATCATTATCAGTTGAACACTCTCATATTCTTCACGAACTATTTCTGTGAGATTAATTTAATATTATCCTCCTACATTCGCCAAGTAGGAGCCGGAATTACTCGGCCAGTACTGTGAATAGTCTTAGGGTTTCGCAACAACAAAATGGCGGTTCAATTCCCGCCAGCAGCGAAGGCGTTTCTCTTATCTAAAAACGGTCAGACCAGCGCTGGGACACACCAAGGTTCCTATTTAAAGAGAATAGAATGCAAATAGACCGAGGAGCCAAATTAACCACTTATATCTGTCCTGTGCCGAGATTAGATATGAGCAGAGTTGTGCTTCTGCTCTGCCATATGCCTTCTTCACGTGCGCAGGGTAAACTTTGAGTACGCTTTTCCCTCGGTAAACCTTAAACTAGTGTCCTCTGTTCAATTTATTCGAATAAAGTGTTTGCGTACTCTGCTTAATCCTTAGGTCATTAGCACCAAAGGCGGTTCGCCTAATCCCAAATTCTACAAGAGACCTTGATCTTGTCATTTGTAGTCCTTCTCTGCAACGTAACTTATCAAGTTGACAGATTGTTCTATCGCATTCTTCGTGTAATTTCACGAACATTTTGCCAATTTACCAATAGATCTGGCTTTTGTTTACTGGAAGTGTTCTAGAACTGCAGCCTTCCAATCCATAGCTTTTACTTCCGAAAAGTAAACAAATGTACTGCCCCGTTAAGGTGAAATTCTTAGACATAGATCAGTTATTATATCACTGCATCACACATCAATATTGAAAACTGAGTTTACTACTATTGTTACGTAATGCACATGAATACATTTCTGTATGGCGTAATAAATCTTTCACCCGTTTTAACTTTTCTATTTATTGCCACGACGCAGCTACTAAAACAAAACCCGTCGTTCCAGCCGTAGGAGCGAATACGTTTTTGTAATGCGTGGACCTGGAGTGCCGGTAACACATCAGTGAAATTAAGAGACACACCTGGATTACAGGAGAACCGAGGTTCAATACTCGGTGGGGTAGATATGTGCTCTTTGTTACGTCTTCCTAACCGGTTGTGGGGCCCACACAGTTTCATATATAATGAGTGATGGGACCTGTGTTCCAATGTCTGAGGCGGCCCAAGAGTGAAAATAACGACGTACTTGCATATACTGACGAAGTCTGAGAAAGTCAGGGGATGTATTTCCACACGGAGGCTAAGGGTGATTCTGGGTTGCGATACCACCCATGCTTAATGACATCAAATAAAGTTTTGTGCCAACGGAACAGCTGGTCCAAAAGAATTTGTGTATAACTCAAGTAATTAATGAAACTACAGGCTACAAGCTGAAGATGTTTGCTGCCATAACAGCAAGCGTAGTTTCCAGAGAGGAACATGGGTGTAAATTGAAGGATACCATGTAGCCTATTGTTAGAATTTGTGGAAACAAATTGGTCCGATGAATATGAAGGGACATGTGGTGGTGCAGTTGGTTGAGGCACCGCGCTACAAGCCGGAAGGTCGCGGGTTCGATTCCCAATTGTGTCATCGAACATTTTCATTGACATAGTCTTTCCGGCCACACTATGGTACTGGGGTTCACTCAGCCTCTAACAGAAATGAGTACCAGGAATATTTCCTTGGGGTAAAGGCGGTCGGTGCTGACAATCTTACCACATTCATGTATCAATTGTCTTGAAATCTGGGAGCCTCAACCTCCTGGAACCCTCAGTACCTGTGCAGGCCTGTAGAGGAATTGCTTTACCTTTACTGAATATGAACCTAAGCTCGTTATCAAGAATTATTTATAACGAACGAAGTTACATTGAAATACAGTGGATTCTCGCTTGTTCACGATAAATTGGCAACTGACATTTTTAAATTGAATAAAAGGGCCTGAATTTTATCAAACCAGTGTTCGAAACGTCAATAGAGGATCTCCGTAAATTTAGGAAAATTATAGCTCTTTGTTCTGATACACGTGAGAAATTCATACATATGTACATATATACATTCATACATATATACATGCATGCATGCATGCATGCATACATACATACATACATGCATACATACATACATACATACATGCATACAAACATACACACACACACATACGTACATACATACATACATACATACATACACGCATACAAACATACACACACATACATACATACATACATACATACATACATACATACATACATACATACATACATACATACATACATTATTCGAAAAAAATATGTGAATATCTCCAGTGGGGAAAGGGTTAATACATATATGACCTGACGTGCTATAATTATAACCAACTAATTTTTTCAATTGATATTATAGGCGAGAAATATGAAGAGTAGACGTACAACTTATTTTGACCATTAGCCCAGCCCTTACTGGCAAATTATTTACTGTATATGGCTTCTGCGTTAATTTCAAAGAAAACTGAATTTGGCACCGAAAACGGACTATAACTTTGCATGTTATATGATTCTAAGTAAAAACGCCAGTAATTTCCTTGCATAATATTAACTGCTTAGCCTTTATGACGAAGAAGGACTGTGTTTTATGTGAGATAGTACTGTAATTTCACAAAACTTTTAGATAAATGGCGGACTTCAAAATAGTTGAAGTAGTTCATACAAGTACTGGAGAGAATAAAATACATTTCTATCTCTATATCACTGTTATTACTGGCCAGACATGTACTAGGATTCTCCAGCAAAGAAGGTATCAAACACCCGGAAGCTAAGAGCTTTATTCTGTGTGTAAATCACACAAAGTTAGAAGATCATACACATCCGACCGGCAGACAGACACCATTGACGTGTAAGCATTTGTTCCTTCGTAGCACCAAGGCTTGTATCTCACCGTTAATGCAACCGATCTCAACTGTTTTTATCCAGGGCGTGACAGATTGTCACACTTCGGCGTCTGTTGAAATTGCTTGCTGTCGAAGCGAGGTCCATAGAGGTGGAAATCAATGGGGTTCAAAAGACAAACCGGAGTTGTGACTAGTTAAGGCGCTACGGTTGGCAAGGTACGGACCATAATTTTACAGCCCTGATCTTGTGCCTGGCGATTTCCAGCATGCTTCGACATGAAGCAGGCTCTCACCTCTCGACTACATACACTAGGCAATAATTTTTTCTACTCTTAGATACATGCCATAGTGCCATGGTTAAACAAATGGCCACAAGTTTATAATGACTTCGTGAATGTCTCATGTGTACAATCTGCTACCAACATGCGATGTCTGCATAGAAGCCAGAAGAGAATTCAGGGATCAGAGAGCAGGTTACCTATTTTTTTGGAAACCTTGTTCTTGTACGAAAAGTTAGATTAAATGAAAGCTAAACGACTGCAACTCTGTTTGTTACTTTTGTTACCGGAACTTCAGGTTCAAGTCCTGATATGTAACTGCGATTCAGGTTCAAACCCTGAACGGGCTCCATATATATATATATATATATATATATTGTTGGTATAAATTATTTAACAAGGAAACCCGTAGGGGGCATTGAGTAACTTGAGCCTGGACAAAACATTTATTACATATCTAGT
>Ga0123355_10003325_pt1 | contig 23013 bp, 24 predicted proteins | sample TergutEmb28metaG_3_FD_89872 | JGI IMG/M metagenome (GOLD analysis project Ga0123355, IMG submission 89872) | Embiratermes neotenicus P1 segment gut microbial communities from Petit-Saut dam, French Guiana - Emb289 P1 | ecosystem: Host-associated > Arthropoda: Insects > Digestive system > Gut ... | reverse complement strand
TGAGTTAAACCAGTATAGTTCCGATTTGACTATAAAATAAACGAGCCGCAGCTATGCGGCTCGTAGTGTTTCCCTCAATCATACAAATATGAAAAGCAATGCGCTCTTCATCACAAATAATCCGCGGCATACTCAATATCAAACAATCCGCTGTCTTTTATAAAACCATGAAGAATACCCGTATGAGATCCTCCAATCAAAAGAAGAATCCTCTCGTCCGCGCTTGAAATCAGCTCTGCAAGATTAGCAAAAATGATGAGATTTCTCTGATACCACCAAATTAGCCAGCCCATTCCAAGATAGTCCTTATCAACACCCACGCGGGCGAGATTAATGTGTAATTTTGTTGTTTTTTCGATATCCTCAAGAGAGTTTCCATCGCGGAAAATATCGACAATAGATCGCCCAGACCCCATATTCGGTACGGAACTCATAATATAATCAAACAGCTCCGGCTGATTTTGCTTTGCATACTCCATAATATCTCCAGTCCCCTGCGTCCTGACACCTACTTCCATCCAGTCAACAGCAAAAATCCTGTCATGACCTAACTCCTGAGCCAATCGAAACCCAATTTGGTGGCTTTCGTTGTTAGTCAGCGCAAATTGCCTCTTCAAGTAATTTCGATAGTCCTCATTCAAAACATCTTGATTCTTTTTCTCTTTCTCAACGGCAATTTTTGTTGCGCCAAAGGGCTTTAGGCTGTCCAAAACATCCCTGATTTCGCGCTGGCGCTCATCTGATGCGATATTATCCATCTCTATTCCGTACACATCACGGTGCCCCGCCATGTGGAATGTACTGACTATCATAATCTTTGGCTTGTCCATTATAAACCTCCTCCAAAATTATACTCTCTTGTAATTTATGTAGAGGCGAACTGTGTTCGCCCCTCTGAGTGAAGACAAAGTCTTCACTCAGGTCGAAAAAATGGCAATGCCATTTTTTCGAGGAGCTTAGTGTATGAATTCGCCTGCAAGGTTTTGCTACGCAATCCCTTGCGGTCAGCGAATTTCCCTCAGCCAGGCAAAGCCTGGCTTGCGGATTTAATTTTAATTCAGGAAACCTGCGGTTTCCCGAACCCTTCCCATGCCATGCAAATGGGTTTGTCTACAGTCTGAGGGGCGAACTGTGTTCGCCTCTATCTAACTCATCTCACGGTCTATGAATTTCTCACAAAGAATACCGCTTGATAATCCTAACAATTTCCTCAACGCCATCCCTAACCTGGGAGCTCTCCATGGCCTCGACATACTTATCTTTCTTAGAATACAAATCAATAATCTCCATAACAAAGCTTGAAACATCCATGGCCTCTTCGTGCATCATTTTGGAGAATCCTTGTTTTGTAAATGATTCTGCGTTCTGAATTTGATCGCCGCGGCTCTGCGCCCTTGGTAATGGCACCAGCAGATGCGGCTTTCTGAGTGCTAAAAACTCAAAAATTGAATTCGCGCCGGCCCTGGAGACCACGATATCAGCCGCCGCCAGCACATGCGGCATTCCCTCATCTAAATACTCAAATTGCGCATATCCGGGAACACTCACAAGTTCCTCATCAACATTATTTTTTCCGCACAAATGCACGACATTATAGCTTTTGGTCAAAGTACTAAGAGCCTCCCTGAGCACAGAGTTCAGCTTTGCAGAACCCTGACTGCCGCCCATCACCAAAAGAACAGGCTTCGCCTCATTAAATCCGCAAATTAACAGCCCTTTATCCGCGTCGCCTTTGAATAAAGCCTCCCTTATAGGCGTTCCTGTCAAATACGCACGCTCATGCTTTATATGCTTTTTAGTTTCGGGAAATGACATGCATACAGCCTTGGCAAAAGGCAAGCTTATTTTATTCGCAAGCCCTGGCGTAATATCAGATTCATGAAGCACAACCGGTATTTTCAGAAACCCCGCAGCCAAAACCACCGGTACAATAACAAAGCCTCCTTTGGAGAAAACCACATTCGGCTTAATTTTTCTCAAGATTCTCATCGATTGTGCAACGCCTTTTATTACCCTGAACGCATCAGTAATATTCTTAATGTCCATATATCTGCGAAGTTTTCCGCTCGAAATGCCGTAGTAAGGCACATCCAGCTTCTCAATAAGCTCTTTTTCCATGCCATTTTCGCTTCCGATATAATGAATTTCATAGTCTTTTCCTAATGAATCAAGTAGCGCTATATTGGGAACTACATGTCCTGCAGTTCCGCCGCCTGTCATAACTATTTTTTTCAATACTATTCCTCCGATTAGACCGAATCTATTGTACACCACTAATTTTACCTGTTTCATCCCAAAAGTAAAGCACAATATTCCCATTTCGGCAAACTTAGTCAAAAAAACTTATTTGTAAGTGCCAAATAGTCTGCTTCCGTCTGATTTACGCACAAATAAGATGGAATAAGGTTATTCAGTGCTTACATTTTAATAATGTGTGCCTAAAGCGTTGTTAAAATATATATTAGTGTGTTATACTATGATATGAATGTAGATTTGCAATATTGATTAATTGCCATATTTATGCTAAAATATGCAAGAAGAACAAAAGGAGGTTCAAAAATGAGATTGTCCGGAATGAAATCAGTTGTATTTGGAATTATAATTGGCGTTTTGACTACCGTAAGCATCACCGTCGTAGGTATTTCTCTTGCAACTCCGAGGGTTGAGGCGTGGCTGCAAGACGACCAGGTAAGCATCATCGTTGACGGCAGAACACTTGATTTACCAGTCGGTTCACACATTTTAAACTTTAACAGCCGAGTTCATGTTCCTGCCAGATTTATCGCAGAAAGCCTTGGCGCCACTGTGCATTGGGATGAGGTTTCTCAATCGGTTATAATAGTGAGCCCTGACCCTGAAGTTATCGAAAGAGAAGTTCAGGTGCCCGTTGAGGTTCAGGCTCCTGCTCAGAATGCCGCACCTCGCTACCACTATAGCCCACTCCCTGTGAGAAGAGTTATTCAAGATGTATCTTTGAACATTACGTCTATGGAGTTCTTCCTTTCTCAAACAGAGGTTATAATGGACCTTGAAGTTCGCTCACAATGGCCGATAATGTTCTTGCGCGACCAAACTTTCCTCGAGTTCCGAGGTGTGAGATATGCTATTGAATATGACTTTGACAGAATATTCGTAAACTCTTTGCCGGGCAATAGATATGAAAGAGAAGGCCTTCGCATGACGTTTGAGCCGCTTGATGAAGACTTTATCCGCAGCCGCGAAGATGTTGATGAAATAAGACTTGTTATCGGTGTTGAAATAATGGAAAGAGCGTTTGCAGACGAACCGTTTAGGCGAGCTACTTTCGACTTCCGCATCGACGCGTCAGATGAGCCTTTCTACGATTTCCGTAGATAGAACTGTCAAAAAAACTAATGAATCAATAAATTAAAAGGCTGCACCGATTATTATACCGGGCAGCCTTTCTTGTATAGTTGTATGAGAGTAAAGCTATATCATGCTTGTTTGCAAAGGGCAAAAGTTCTGAGCAGGCGAAAAACCTTGAAAGCGGGGTTTTGGCGACAATGAGATACGAAAAACAAGCAAACCTTTGTTACTGTTTTGGGGTTATTTGACTTATATCTTCCAAAAACATATTATTTTCTCCAAATAGCCGCAAGTACTGGATCGTGATTATTAATAACGTTCTCAATAGTTAGGGGAATTAAAATATCAGGCCGAAAGGCAATATCTGCGTTGTCTTGTCCTGCATCAGATGATAATAAATTTGTAGAAATAGAAAAAACTAACCCACTGTCAGAAGAGACACGTATTGACCCTGCAAAAAAACTCTCCGGTTGACCGGTTGGTTCACCTACAACAATGACATTTTCCATTCTATGTCTTAAGCTTGAAGCAACTATAATACTCAGGGAAAGAGACCCGCCATCAACTATCACATACAAGGAGTCTACTTTTTCAGATAGGATAAGATAGTCGAGAGCTGTGGGCCACATAAAGTTCCCGCCCATATTTTGCCTTAGATCGAGAACTAATTTTTCTATTCTTTTTCCGTCCGGCCAATCTCTCAGCTCTTGTCGAAGCTCATTTATAATAGGAGGATCGGAGTTTTCAAAATGTCCACTGTGAAAACTGCGAATACGAACATACATAATACTCTGGTCAGAAAAGTATTTATAAAAAAAGTTCTCTTCTGAGTGAGTAAGCCATCCAGAAAAGTCATGGAAACTAAAGTTTATATCATCCATCAATATATTATTAAAATCATCCAAACTAAACTCTGACGCTTGAAGACGAATATCGAACACCTTGCCCATTGTATCCATTATAGTAAAATATGCTATCCGATCACTACCAACGACATTAACGTATTCTAACAACTCGCTATCCATAAGCCCCATGTGAAAGCGGGACAAAAGGAATTGATTCAAGTAATATTCATTTTCATATGGAAATATGTTTGAAATCCTCTCGATGACTTCATTGATTTCTACGCCATTAATGGCCAACAGTCTGCCATACAAACTATGTTCGATTTCTTTAGGTACACCTATAAAATAAATCCCGTCATAAAGTGGTAAAATCCGAACAGGAAAAATACTCGCCGTAAAGGAGCGATATGAAATATTAGTGTGTATATCGCTTAGAAGTGCTGCAATTTCAGCTAGTCGATACTTAAACTCAAAATCTTCAATGTTTGGAATGTCTAGAATCAGTGTGCTTACGCTGTCGATAAAAAGTTCTCTTAACTCTTCCCTCATAGTGCATTGGTCGCTTATCAAAATCCCGTTTCGTTCGGCGGTCATTTCAAGCAATACATTAAATGCGAAAATGCGCGCCTCCTTTTCCAACACTTCGAGTGGCAAAGTAGGAGGGTTAGTTACACCCCTCGTAAATCCATCAAAAAGTGGGTGATTTCTTAAAACATGCGTGGCAAAAGAGCGAATATCAATCTCCCAATTTCTGTCCCTTTCTTCTGTCCAAAATAGGTTGTCTCTATGTACAATTTCGCCTGTAAATACCACCTCGGCTACATTAGCCGTATCAGTATTTGTTTTAGCCGTACATGATATTAATAAAACAGAAGAAAGAATCCCTAGTAAAAGAGCACTGACGTTTCTGAGTTTAATCATTAAAAACACGCCCCCCTGACAGGTATAATAAAAGAGGTGTGCAGCGTGAGTAGAGGCACACCTCAATATATTAAACTAAAATCAAAATTGATTCCGTGCTACACACCAAACAGCTCTTCAATAGCCTTAGCTACCCCGTCTTCCTGAACTGTCGGTGCAATATAGTCTGCTACGGCTTTAGCTGTCTCCAGGCCACTGTCAACAACAACCCCATACCCTGCAATCTTAAGCAAATCAACATCATTGCCGCTATCGCCAAAAGCAATAATATTTGAAATATCCATACCTAAGTGCTCACAAAGCAATAACCCGCCACTGCCCTTATTCACGCCCAAAGGTGTAATTTCAATATCTTTGCCTCCGGTGGATGCGGCCTCCACCGTGCGAGCCTCCAGAATTTTGTTAAGCATGGAGGAACATTCCTCAACTGTCTCAAATCGGCAGCCTATTTTAAATATTGGTTGATTAACCTCTGCTATATGTTCGATAAGGTTATCATAAGTCGAATAGACTTCCTTCGGCTCGCTCCCATCCTTAGGTACTTCGAGCTTGACATTCTGGCGAAAAAGAGCAAGGTGCCGTGGTGTCAGGACGCTTTCACTCTCAAATGCAACAAAATACGCGTCAGTAACACTATCAAGAAGCTTAACAATCCTATCCGCCTCAGCGCCTTCAAACGCACGTTTTTTAACCGCGCAATTCTTCTCAAAATCCCAAATCAGAGCTCCATTTGCTAAAATCCCGTACTTGAAAACGCCTAAATCCTCTATGCACTTCGGGATAGCATAATGCAAGCGCCCGGTAGCCAGCACAATGGTTACCCCGCTGGCAGCAAGCCTTAAAATCGCCGATTCAACGGCCTCATTCATAACTCCATCGTGGAAAATCGTGCCATCGACATCAAAAGCCGCGATTTTCAAATTGTCTTTACAAAAAGTTTTGTTCAATTCAGTTCGCCCTTTCTTTAATAAAATTATATTCTAGTCAATGCTTAACTATTTAATGATAATCTTTACCACCCAAATATCGAAAACGAAACACCCGTTTTATAGTTTCTTACCGCCGCTCGTATATAGTCAATTGTGTTGTTCGGAAGTTTATCTATGTCCACCCAAAGGAATTCGTCACATTTGTCAGGCTCCATATTTCTGACATCCCCTACCCAGGTTTCACATGAAAAGAAGTAGTCTATCCGCTCATCATCGCGCTTCCTGTGCATTACTTGGATGATCTCAAGATTGTCCCGTGAAATATCTATCCCTGCTTCTTCTTTTGCCTCCCTGAGCATCGCACTATATACATCCTCACCGCTGTCAATATGACCGGCAATAACACTATAATTTCCATCCTCATATCCTGTATTAAAACGCCTCAGCAGCAGAACTTGATTATCTTTTTGTAAAAATAGATGCACCGCCACCGGACAAAGCGCTCGCGACAAATTAATCTCTCCTTTTCCTCTTCATTCACACGACTTCCTAAACCACCGCCGTCTCTACAATCCGCAGAGACTTATTGGCGCTGTTAATTTCCGCGGTAACCCCATAAGGCAGAATACACATGGGTGAAGTATGTCCAAAATTCACATTATACAATATAGGCAGCTCAGGTCTTGCGCACTCTTCACCTACTACCCGCAACAACACCTGCTTGTACTCATCGTAAAATTTTTCATCATATGGTTTTGCGAACACAATGCCATTGATAGCTCCAATAATTCCCTGAGCAGCCATGCCTCTCAAAATATATTTTATCTTGTTAGGGTTTGGGCACTCTTCTGATGTTTCAAGGAAAAGTATAGCATCCTGCCACGCCTTTATATCCGGCCAAATCTCCGTGCCAACCATCATTGGGAATACATCAATACAGCCTCCCAGCAGCTTGCCTCTGACAACGCCTGTTCCCTACAGCAGCTCAAAGCCCTTTGTGTCTGCTGTCATAGTCCTGGCTATCTTATTATTCGATTCATCCGCCCAATCCAAAAACTCACTTGTCCAGTGAGGGCTTGGATTTATGCACATCTCAGACTTTGTATCAAACAATGTATCGACTATATATCGCTTGGTATAGTCATGCATTGCAACATTCTCAGCAAACTCCATAAAAATACAGGGTCCATAAAATGAAGTCAACCCTGCCTTATACATCATGAAGTGGTTAATTGTAGTATCAGAATAACCCATGAATATCTTTGGGTTCTTTTGTATCGTTTCAAAGTTTATATACGGCAATAGGCGAATCGTATCATTCCCGCCGATCATTGTTATTATCGCTTTAATAGAATCATCCTCAAACGCTTCCATCAAGTCCGACGCGCGCGCCTCCGGGTGTTTGTCCGGATACTTTATACCCTTAAGAGCATTCGGCATAGCAATGACATTCAGCCCAAACTCTTCTTCCAAACGGCGCTTTCCAATCTCATAACGATGCTTGAATACTGACTCTCCACCTATGCCGGACGATAAAGACACAATGGCGACAGTATCGCCTCGCTTTAATCGCTGAGGCTTAATCATAACTTTCCTTACCCCTTCTCAACCGTATGGTCACTTGACTATGAAAATAGCCCAATAAAACTTGTTGTTTTTTCGTTGCTCATCGTCAGCATCTCCTAGCTTACTCCTTTCAGTATGCGTCGTCGATGCTTTCTCGATTAACAAAAAAACATCGGCGTTTTCTATGGCCTCTTTTCATGTTAAGTGACCATATCCTGATAGCGCTTTATCTCCATGCCGCGTTTATTATATGCGTACAGATATTTCAAATTAACATCTCCACGCTTCTCATAAGCCTCAACAGTGCTCTTCAAATCAGGCATACGTGCCAACAGCTCAGTTGGAATCACAAAAATCCGACCCGGACGCGCCTCATCATACGTAACATAAATGCTGCCGGTTGGAATTTCCGAAGTTTCAGCGCTCATTTTTTCATAGAAAATCACAGGCTTTCCTTCTCCACCCTGCGGGTACAACGTGCCTTCAAACTTATAGAGCCAGTAATTTCTAAACCCCGAGTCTCGCATGGGAATCTCTCTTGCCGATGACTCAATATTAACAAGCGCAATTTTGTTTTCCAGCGCCATTTTTATCACAAGCCGCTTATCCAAAGTCGATTCAATGTACTTGAACGCAATCATGACAACCATCATAATCAGCATGCAAATAACAAAGTAGAAAATAACCGACTCAGGGTGGGCTTGCATTACATAAAACCCGCCCGCCACCATTAATGCGATAGCGACAGCCATATAAATCATAAGATTATTTAACATTTTGGCGATCCTAAATTGCATGATGCACCTCACTATATTAATTATATAACCCTTACCAAAGAACCCATACATATGAATCCCAAGCATCTCTGCGCTCATCCATAAGCATGGGCTCTTCTATTCGAATAAACAGTAAAACCTCACGACAAACGCTTCATGCGCTTGTCGTGTTTAAAATCCTGCTTTAGTCAGTAAATCAAGGAAGTTCTGCTCGTCATTGTTAGGCACCATTCTGGTAGTCAGCTTGCCGCCTAATTTTTCTGCTACTTTGCGATAAACCACCGCATCTTCTTTAGTTGCCGCGATGGATTTTGTAACCATCTTGTAGTCTGTGCCGGCTATAGGTGCTGCGTTGCCAACGTTTACAAACTCAACACGCTCAATTTTCTCAAGAATTTCAAGAGCGTCTGATGGAAATTTTGCGATTACAAATAAACTTTGATCCGGGTTCGCTTTATCATACTCAACCAAATCAGCTACTGACATTACAAGAACTTTATGGCCGCGAGCCGCCAGCGGCAACGCCATTTTTTGAATCGGATCAAGAGCTACTTTGTCGTTGCATACAACAATAGCGTCTGCACTAATGTAGTTAGACCAAATAGCCGCTACTTGTCCATGAATCAGTCTGTTGTCAATACGCATGTGCTTAATCATATTAAACCCTCCGCTTTCATAATTTCGTTAACATCTACTATAGTGCCTTCAGACTCGCTTATAACAGCCGCCGACAGCTCGTCAAAACATGACATAGCCTCACGGTAAGCAAGCAATGTAATCATCATAGGCACATTCGCGCCTGCCAGAAGCCTGCGCTTTTTACCTTCAGCCATATCTTTAACAGCCAGCATCATAGCTTGGTTACAAGGGGTTCCACCCATTATATCTGCTAATATAAAAACACCTTCGCCGGTATCTGCTTCAGATAAAGTCTTCTCAAGCCTGCCGCCAAAATCTTCAGGGCTGTCAGCCGGGTCAAGCTTTAGTGCAAAACATTGTTCAGCGCCATAAAGCATATTCGCGGCATCAATAAGTCCCTCCGAAAAAGCACCGTGGCTTACTACAACTATACTTATCAATGAAAACTCTCCTTCTTTAAAGCTGAGCCGCCTGATTAGTCAGACGGCTCGGCGTTTGAAAATTGTAAAATAATATTGTTGACTAGAATATAATACCGGCAGCGCCAAGTACGAATGCAAGCACAGCCAATATAAGTATAACTCTTACAGGCTTAATGCGCTTCACCTTAAGCATCCAATAGCAGAATCCGACCATGATAATTGCTACCATGTGAGGCAGAATTCGGTCAAGTGCCCCTTGAATAGAAACTGTCTGCACGACACCATCTATTACTTGCTCATAAGTCCATGCAACCCTGACACCAAGTATCGAAGGAACAAAGCCCCCAACAACTACAAGACCAAGGATACCGGCAGCATCACGCATATCGTTGAAATCAGATTCTCCGGAGATGTCGTCAATAATTTGTACAGAACGATTATATCCCCAGTGGAACAGCGGCCATCTAGCCCAGAACATAAGAAGCATTGGAATCAGAATAACAAATACGCCAAGGAAATTACCTTCAGCCGCTAAAGATGCACCCATCATAAACGCGATCGGTTGAACAAGAACAGCTTGAACCGTGTCACCGATACCGGCCATAGGCCCCATAAGAGCAACTTTGATGGAATCGCTCATCTCAGGTTGATAGTCGCCTTCAAGAGCCGCAGAAGCACCAGCGATTAACGCAGAAGCACCCGGGTGGCTATTGTAAAACTGCATATGACGCTCTAAGTTAGAGCAAACTTCCTCTTTGGTATCATAGAGTTCTTCCATAATAGGTACCATGGCATAAGCAAAGCCTGAAGCTTGCATACGCTCGTAGTTCCAGCACCATTGAAGCGCCCACGCATGACGCCAAGCAGCTCTCTTAAGAGCTTGTTGAGATAATTTTTTATCAGTTTTCGCCATCTTCTACGCCTCCTTTCTCATTTTGCTTGCTCTAGTGAAAAGAGTTCCGGCAGCAACACCAATGATTGCCAAGCCAATAGTTGGAACACCCATGTAAGCAAACAATGCATAACCTAGAATCAAGAATGGCCAGAAGCGCTTAATATCCATGAATGAAAGAAGAAGCGCAAAACCTACTGCTGGCAAGCTTCTGCCGATAACTTGCATACCGATTCTAAACCAAGCGTAATCAGTAACAAACTGCTCAATAACTCCAACATTGTTAATAAGCATAGCACCGATGAAAACAGGGATAAAACGGCTTAAAAACCATGGTGTAACACCCATAAGATGCCATCTTTGGAACGCGTTTACATCTTTTCTTGCAAGCGCCCTGTCACCGCCGTGTTGGAACACGGTAGTAGTTGCGCGGCCAAGAATGTCAAACCAAGTCATAAGTAATGCTACAACAGAGCCTATTACTACACCCATTTCTACATCCCAGCCGAAAAGTATTACGACTGCGGTAGCGAACATAGCGCCAACGTTCCAGTCAGGAATAGTTGCTCCGCCAAAGGTGTGGAAACCAAGGGCCATAAGAGCGCACACCGCGCCAACTTGAAGGGCTACTCCTGGATTTCCAAGGATTAAGCCAACGATTATCGCATTCAGAAGCGGGTTATTAACTCCGCCTACAGCGAGCGATGTTACGATCATCAAGCCGGCTATCGTGGCCAAAATAAGGGCCAATAAGATTGGTTCCATTTACTCACTCTCCTCTTTTTTTGAAAAAATTTGCTGCTCTATTTTACAAGCAAAGCTTGAAGAACAACCTTTATCAAAGGACTAGATGTGGAACATACGGTTAAAGTATTTGTCTACCAATGTATAATTATATTCTTTGCCGCCGTCAATGTTAGCGGACTTATAGAATGGCGGCTGTATTCCTTTTGCCAATAACATCTTAGCTGCTTCTAAAACAGTTGCTTGTAGGGCAACAGCGGTTGTGATAGAGCTCATGCCGCAAATCTTTGTATCCAGACCTTCAAGCTCAATAGAAGCGTCTCCATCAGGTACTTGATTGTCTATTACTACATCAGCAATCTCAAACAAACGCTTGCCACTCTTGTGGAAAGAGCTCAATTTGCTGCTCGCGTTAATGCTCGTAACAGCTACTACCTTAGCTCCGCGCTCTTTAGCCTGAACAGCTATCTCAAGCGGCAATGGATTTCTTCCAGAGTTAGAAATAATAAACACAGTATCTTCTTTAAGTATTTCCACTTCTCTAAGGAAAATTTCAGCCACGCCGGGCACAGACTCATATTTACCTAAAGCAGGTTCTTTAATGTTTTTAGTTGGCACAAAGCCACCCGCACGATTACAAAGCTCCATGGCACCGGCCAGCGAGTGTCCTGAGCCAAATGCCTGTAAAATACCACCGGCTTCCATAGTGTCAGCTATGCACTTAGCCGCCGCCATGATATTTTCCTGTTGTGAATTCTCTAACTTGTCAACAAGCTCTCTTGCTTTACTAAAAACTTCATTCATTTTAGAAACACTCTCCTTCGATTTCGGCAATATGAACAAAAAAACTGCCGTTAACTCTTGAAAATTTGTCACATATGAATATTAAGAACTTCTTACAACTAAGTATACAATATTCGACTTTAGCATGTCAATCGTGATTTTACCCAAAAAATTCCTTATTTATATCAAAAATTATATACTTAAGGCAGATTTAGACCATTCCACATATGCTTTCAGCGCCGCAATATCCACTGTTTGCGCGCCATCTCCCATGTCTTTGTGACATTTGCCATGAAGTTCTTTCGCACCGGTTTTTTTGACAATTTCAGGAGCATTATTTAGTCTTATGCTTCCCCCCGGCAATATTTCCAGCCCCGAACGTTTATTCTCCAAAAATTCTATATACCGCCTTAGCTTGTCAGCGCCTAACTCTGCTGAGCTCGCGCGGCCTGTGGTGAGAAGCCGCACAAACCCCAGTGAATCAAGCCTTGAGAGCATTTCAAACTCTTCTGTTGTTGATCGGTCAAATGCCATATGGAACACGGCTTCTTTTTTGCCACCGTATTTATCCATTTTGTCCAGTATAATTTTACAGCGCTCATCGTCAAGTTCACCATCTTTTGTCAGAATGCCAAAAGCTATCCCATGTGATCCGTTTTCGAGAAGCAGATCCAATTCCAAAAGCATTGTCTCGAATTCCTTATCGCTGTAACAAAATCCACCACCACGAGGCCTCAGCATAGATATAATCTTTATATCCGAGTTCTGCACAGCTATACGAAGTGCCCCTATGCTGGGTGTAAGTCCTCCAAGCTCAAGCGCTGAGTTAAGCTCCACCCTATGCGTTCCCGCTGTCGCTGCCGCCAGCACATCCTCTGCGCTTCCGCAGCACACTTCAATTACTATCCCATTCTTCTCGCTACTATTAATATGCGCCACCTCCTTAATTTATAATCCCATACTTTTTAAATACGGCCTCTATGGGCCTATCTTTAGGTGCTATAAAATCAGCACTCTTCTTCACTAATTCCGAAGCATGATTCATAGCGACACCCACACCCACGTATTCTAGCATAGTAATGTCGTTTCCGCCATCACCGATAGCCAAAACCTCTTCCCTTTTCAACCCAAATCTCTCCATCATTTTCTGAATACCTACATGCTTGCCCCCGGCTTTGGGGATTATATCGAAAGAGTGCCCACCCCATCGAACAGCCAGCGAATTCTTCAATCGTGGCATGATAAGCGCTTCTATATCCTCGCCCGCATATGGCATAAGTGCATAAACATCCACATCCTTGAACTCAAACCCCTCAGGCAAAAGTCCGGGGCGAGCGATGTCTAAAACCGCATCATATTCAGTCACTTTTTCATTCTCATTAGTCAAATATATCTCATAAAGAGTGCTTATCTGCATGGCAAAGTCCAGTTCCTTATGCATAACAAAAGCCGCCTCAACATCTCTTGTGTCAAGCGGCAAGCTATAAAAAGGCTCCTCTTTGCCTATATGGCAAATCGCCCCGTTCATTCCCACATACCCATCGAACTCTATATGTTCAATAACCTTTGCTTCGGCTGTGTTGAGCGTGTTGCGCCCTGTAGCAGCGAATACCCGCACGCCTTTTTTACGTGCTGAAAATATCGCCTTCGCAGCACTTTCCGGCACAGCGTGACTTATTGGATCTGTCAAAGTGTTATCAACATCTAAAAAAACTGCTTTCAATAGTACCCCTCCTATAACTTGCATCAGAACAGTTTCAGCTGCTGTCCTTCATAGCCTGCCTTGTAACGGCTTATTATCGCCTTCATTTCGTACAACAGTCCAAGGCGCTCGCATTCTGCCGCAAAAGTCGCCCAAAGCTTTTTCAAATTAGATGAAGTGCAATTATATCTATTACCGTATCTCTTGACATAACGTTCTTTCAGCTGTGGAAACATGTCATCGAGCTGTTCGTAATAGTATTCTCGATTTCCCTGCCTAAGAGTCATCCCCAAAGCGGGATACACAAACTTTGCACCTGCCTCTTTTGCGCCTTGTAGAATATTCAAAATATTTTCCTCTGTATCATTAATCATAGGCAAAAGCGGCATCATCATAATCCCGCAGTATATTCCACGCCCGGCTAGCTCGCTTAGCGCTGCGAACCGCTCAGAAGCATTTGAGACATTCGGCTCCAATTTTTTGCATAAATCATCATCTGCTGTTGTAATAGTGACTTTAACAATCACCGGTGAATGGGTGCTTATATCTTTCAGTATATCCGTGTCACGAGTTATCAGGGCAGATTTTGTAGTAACAGCTGCGCCAAAGTTAAAAGCATTTATAAGCTCCAAGGCGTTACGTGTAAGCATAAGCTCCCGCTCCAGCGGATTATACGGATCGCTCATTGCCCCGGTGCCTACCACACCTGTTTTGACCTTTCGCCGAAGTTCGTCACGGATAATTGGAAGTGCATTCTCTTTCACTCTAACTTTATCAAAATCAGCAATTTTATAGCAATCACTGCGGCTGTCGCAGTAGATACATCCATGTGAACAGCCGCGGTAGATGTTCATATTATAATCTACCCCAAACCATGAGGAGCTTTTCGTTTTAGTTACTATTGTTTTTGCAGGTATATAGTCTACGTTATCCATAGGCTTGTCCCCGCCCCCTACTCTCCAATAAGCTTGACTAACAACCGCTTATCTCTCATGCCGTCAAACTCACCATAAAAGATTCTCTCCCATGTACCAAAGTCGAGCTGCCCGTCAGTAATTGCCACTACCACTTCCCGACCCATGACAGTCCGCTTTAAATGGGCGTCAGCATTGTCTTCATAGCCATTGTGATCATATTGGTCATAAGGTTTTTCAGGTGCCAGTTTTTCCAGCCAGCGCTCAAAATCGTTATGCAGCCCGCTCTCGTTGTCATTTATGAACACGCTCGCAGTTATATGCATAGCATTAACAAGGCACAGGCCCTCTTTTATGCCGCTTTCCAATAAAACAGCCTCAACCTGCCCTGTAATATCAATAAACGCACGGCGCGTCTTTGTGCGAATGATTAATTCTTTTCGATAAGATTCCATACCTGCATCTTCCTCCTGAGTTGTCAGCAACTTATTATAATTCAGTATATCACAGAAAACCAACGTTCGCAATCCAAGTGAAAAGCAGCTCGAATCTCACAAATTATTGACTAGTAATATTTTTTTCAATAAATTATTGACTTAATTGGTCAATGGGGATATAATGTTGAAGAATATTCTTTAAGCAAGGCCACTATATGATGACTGTGAAAGGAGCTTAAACCTATGAGCGGGCGTGCTAAAGACCCAAAACCGGCAGACACCGATAAGTTCATGAAGCTGGATGAGCAAAAACGCAGGCGCATTCTCAATGCTACCATGAAAGAGTTTCGTTATGGCTATAAAAAGGCCTCAACAGACGTTATCGTCAAAGATGCCGGCATCTCAAAAGGGCTTTTGTTCCACTATTTCGGAACCAAGGAGCAATTATTTATTTTCACAATACGTTATGCATCGGATTTAATCAAAAAAGATTACTTTGACATACTGGATAAAGGCGAAGCTGATATCTTAGAGATACTTTGGCAGGCGTCACTGCTGAAAAAAGATATTTCAAGCCAACACCCCTATCTCTATGACTTTTTGAATGGCTTGTATTTTCACATAGGTGATGTACCTAATTTAGAAATGCATATGGCTTTTGAGAAAGAACAGCAAGCTATCTATGATGAACTCATTGGCCAATGCAACAAAGAATTATTCAGAGCAGACATCAACTATGAAAAAGCCATCACTATTATTTCAACCACTATTGGAGGTATTATAAACGACGAGGATGTAAAAGCTATCTCTTCAGGAGGATGGGATGACAGCAGTTATGAGCGCTTCCTGGAAACGCTGCGAGAATATTTGGATATATTTAGATTGACTTTTTATAAAGGTGATATGAAAGATAGCGAAAAATGACACACTTATCATTTAACGAGGTTTTTCTACCTCTTACCTGCATCAAAAAGCCTTTCACCGCTCAACGCTTGTGACTATGCAAGCTATTTGATACAGTACAGTTAAGATGATTGTTTATATATAAGTAAGCACTGAACAACCTCATTCCATCTGAACTTAATTAAAATACTTCGTCGCGTCTTTTAAAGAATTTGCGCGTAATTCAGATGGAAGCAGGCTATTCAGCCCTTACATAAGTACCCTGGAGGATTATAATAGAATGTCAAAAGTTTTTGAATACATGAAGCCGTACACCTGGATGTTAGCAATAGCTGCGGTTCTGCTGGGAGCTGAGGCCTATACAGCGCTTGTCATCCCCAGCTTTATGGCGGACATGGTAAACGACGGCGTATTAGCCGGCCATATAACAGTTATATGGCGTAATGGCGCAATGATGCTCGGCTTAACAATACTAAGCACAGTACTTGCGGTAACAACCGGCTACTTTGCGTCCAGAATCACCGCAGGTACCGCCAATGACATGCGTGAGGCTTTGTTCGATAAAGTTCTAAGTTTTTCAAACGCGGAAGTAAATAAATTTTCAACCTCATCATTAATAACCCGCACCACAAATGATATTACGCAGGTACAAAACACCCTAATGATGGCGATTCGCCTGTTCATCTATGCGCCGCTTTTGGGCGTGGGCGGAGTTATAAGAGCTATAGACAGAAATGCTTCCTTAACATGGGTAGTGGCTATGGCTACTATCATCATGGTCGCAGCCATGGGATTATTATTTTTTATCGTACTTCCAAAGTTCAATGCCTGGCAAGGACTGCTTGACAGAATCAATTTAGTTTCGCGTGAAAATCTGACAGGTGTGCTGATTGTACGAGCATTTAACTCTCAGGAATTCGAGAGAAAGCGCTTCGATAAAGCCAATAAAGACCTTCTGGAAACAGGAGTTTTTGTGGATCAAACATTCGCGTTTCTGATGCCGACTATCATGCTGGTGCTAAACCTTACAACAGCCATAATAGTGTGGATAGGCGCCAGAGAAGCATCGGCGTTTCGCGCGGATATAGGTGATATCTTTGCGTTTTTGCAATATGGGATGCTAATTATTTTTGCGTTTCTAATGGTTGGAATCATGCTTATATCACTCCCCCGCGCGGTGGTCAGCGCCAATCGTATTCAGGAAGTTCTGTTGACAGAGGGCAGCATTGTATTCAAAGATAATCCAACTAAACTTCCAAAAGATTTCAAGGGAATCTTAGAATTCAGAGATGTGGACTTCCACTACCCTGACGCTCAGAAAAATGATGAAGATGTCCTAAAGGGAATAAATTTCACCGCAATGCCCGGCACAACTACTGCCATCATAGGCGCTACCGGCTCAGGGAAAACATCGTTGCTAAAATTAATTCTTCGCTTCTTTGATGTGACAAAAGGCGGCATTTTCATGGATGGCATTGATATTCGTGACCTTAATAAAGAAGAGCTGCATACTCAAATAGGATATGTTCCACAGAAAGCAATGCTGTTTAAGGGCACGATTCGATCTAATTTACTATACGCAGACAAGTATGCTACAGAAGAACGCCTACTTGAGGCAGCGGAAGTGTCTCAGTCTGCGGCATTTATAGCGGATAAACCCGAAGGCTATGACTCGAATGTAGCTCAGGGTGGAACAAATTTCTCAGGCGGGCAGAGACAGCGTCTCTCCATCGCACGGGCATTGGTCAAGAAAGCACAAATTTACCTCTTTGACGATAGTTTTTCTGCTCTGGATATGAAAACGGATGCACAGCTTCGCGCAGCACTCAAAGAAAAAATGAGCGACAAAACTATAATTATTATAGCACAAAGAGTTTCGTCAATAATGGATGCAGATCAAATCGTGGTCTTGGATCAAGGCACAGTAGTAGGCATTGGCTCACATTCTGAGCTTTTGAAAAGCTGTGAAGTGTATAGAGAGATTGCGGTTTCGCAGCTTTCTGAAGAGGAGGTGCGCGCAGATGTTTGATGAAGGTCAAAGTTTATCATCAAGTGCAAGTGATCCTAAGCTTACAATAAAAAAAATCATGGAAATATTGTCACCTCACAAAGCGGTGCTTCTCATAGTTGTTATCCTATCAGTAGTCTCCACCTCCTTCGCTGTAATAGGCCCAAGGGTGATGGGGCGCGTTACAACAATACTTGTGGATGGCATAATAGCGCACTTGTTTGGCACAGGGCTATTGACGGACTTTCGTCAGATGGGACTTCTCACAGGCATTCTGATTACGCTCTATATCGTGTCTGCACTATGCACGCTTGCGGCACAGATTATAATGGCAAGAGTAGCCAACGGAGTTACCTATAAGCTTAGAGCAAGAGTTTCAGAAAAAATGCACAGACTGCCACTTAATTATTATGATACGCGTACCCATGGCGAAATACTATCACGCCTCACAAACGATATAGATAACATGAGCAACACTCTTGGGCAAAGCATTACTCAGCTGATTAACTCCTCAGTCACTATAGTGGGCGTATTGATAATGATGCTTTCCATAAGCCCTTTGATGACGGCGGCTTCGCTTGTCGTAATACCCATTTCCATGTTGATTATGATGGCAGTATTAAAGCGTTCGTACGTGCACTTTGGAACACAGCAAGAAGCGATAGGTGAAGTTAGCGGCATAGCGGAAGAAGCCTACAGCGGGCATGACATCGTTCGTGTGTATAATGGCGAGACGGACATGAAAGAAACCTTCAAAGAGTCCAACAAAAAGCTGCGCACCTCCGCATGGAAAGCTATGTTCATGTCTAACATAATAGAGCCTATTTTCAGTTTTGTCGGGAATCTCGGGTATGTGCTTGTGAGCGTTCTGGGCGGCTGGCTCGTAGTACAAAGAGTTATCACTATAGGCGATGTTCAGGCGTTTATACAATATATCCAGACTTTCACTCAGCCTCTTGCTGAGCTTGGCGCCGCAAGCAACCAAATGCAAGGCACCCTGGCAGCAGCTGAGCGAGTGTTCGAGTTCCTGGAAGAAGAGGAAGAAATTCCCGATAAGGACATATCATTGCACAAAGAACATTATGACGGACGTGTCAGCTTCCGAAATGTGAAATTTGGCTACAATCCTGATAAAATCATACTGCATGATTTTTCTACAGAAGTCTATCCGGGGCAGAAAGTGGCTATCGTAGGCCCTACAGGTGCCGGCAAAACCACAGTGGTAAAACTGCTTATGCGCTTTTATGAACTAAATGGCGGTCAAATCCTTATAGATGATATAGACTCGACAGACCTCTCAAGAGCACAGCTTCGTGATATTTTCGGCATGGTGCTTCAAGATACATGGCTCTATAATGCCTCTATCATGGATAATATTCGCTACGGCTCGCCAAATGCCACGGACGAAGAAGTTATTGCCGCCGCGAAGGCCGCGCACTGCCATAATTTCATACGCACCTTGCCCGGCGGATATAATATGATATTGAACGAAGAAGCCTCAAATATATCTCAAGGCCAGAAACAGCTGTTCACAATTGCAAGGGTAATCCTTAAAAACCCGGCGATACTGATTTTGGATGAGGCGACCAGTTCGATAGACACACGGACAGAAGTTTTGATACAAGGCGCTATGAAGGAATTGATGCAGGGACGCACAAGCTTTGTAATCGCCCACAGGCTGTCCACTATACGCGACGCTGATGTGATTTTCGTCATGAAGGACGGCGACATTATTGAGCAAGGCAATCATGAACAATTATTAGAAGCAAACGGCTTTTATGCCGATTTGTATAATTCGCAATTTGATGGTGAGGAGGATAAAGTATCATGAGTGAAGAAGTTAAAGAAGAGATCAAAGAGGAAATCAAGGAAGAGGCTCAACAAGAGGCCAGTGGCGAAACCAAAAAGAAAAGCAAAACCAGCAAGCTAATATTAGTATTGGTGCTTACATTACTGCTGGGCAGCGGCGCTTCAGCGGGAGTTTATTTCGTTTGGCGCGGCACTGGGTATCTGACAACTGACAACGCAAGAGTGACAACGACACTATTCCGGCTAACACCATCCGCACCCGGCACTCTGGAACGCTTTAATATCTATGAAGGACGTTATGTAGAGCAAAACGAAATTCTTGGCTGGGTAGCGGGCAGTGAGACCATGCGCGCACCTTTTGACGGCTTAGTGCTTCAAACCAACGCAAGGCAAGACCAGCAAGTTTCACCCCATGAACCTATTGCTATTATAGCTGATGTTAATAATATCCATATTCAAGCCAATATCGAGGAAACTGACATATCAAGAATCCAGCGAGGGCAGCGCACCTATGTCACGATAGACACTTTCGGCAGCCGCCAGTTCACCGGCTATATATCTGAAATCGGCAGGGTCACAGCCGCAGAGCTAACCGGGCAGGCAATGTTTTTTAATACAGGCGGTACTTTCACAAGAGTGACACATTTGATACCCATAGAGATTACGCTTGTGGATGACATTGTTCTGGACAGTTTTATCGGTGTAAACGCTAGGGTGCGTATTCCATTGAGGTAGATAGCAGAAATACTTTTAAAAGAAGGGATATCGATTTATGAAAAAGTATGATATACTTAAAATAATAACTACACTATTAGTACTTACCATTGGTTTGACATTAGCGGGTTGCAGTTCGCCAACCAATATCAATGCGCCTGCTCATACTCAAGCAGAAATATCACCCTCTGTCACTGATACAGCCATCAACAGCTTAACTGTCAGGGGCACCGTTGAAAGTGTTAGTACCCGCAACGTATACAGTACGCTGTCCTTTATGGTTGAGAGAGTTTATGCTACAGAAGGCGAACGTGTTAGCGAAGGGCAAGTGTTGGGCATATTGGATACAACCGACCTGGAGCTTAGCATCGCGCAGCAAAGAGCCACGCTTGAGTCGACAAGACAAAGCACACAAAACGCTGTTTCAGAAGCTCAGAGAATGCTTAATGACGCCACAACCAATCTTTCAAACAATACAAACATGCACATTCTAAACGCTGAGGCGGCACTTCGCGCAGCAGAAACGAATCTAATTACAGCTAGGACAAATTATGAGAACGCGAATAGAGACCTTGCAGCGGGGACTGACCCGCAGTCCGTAGTTGCGGAAAGTCTCTTCAACGCCGCAAGAATTGAGCTTGAAAGGCTCGAGCGAGACCATGCAAGTAATAGAGCCTTGTTTGATGTAGGAGCGCTATCACAAGAGGCTCTTGCCTTATCTGAGAGTAGACTCACCTTGGCCCAAAATCAGTATAACGACGCACGTATAAGCTATGAAAACGCCGGTACATTCCAGCATCGCTCACTGGAGCAATTAAGAAACGCTCTGGACTCAGCGACTACCTCGGAACAGACTGCAAGGTCACTTCTTAACGCTTCACGAGTTGCTGCCCGACAAGACATAGAAAGACTTCGCGATAATGTTGCAAGAGCAGAGGCCGCGGCAGACCTCACACATATGGAGATTGCGCTTCAACTTCAAGAGCGTCAATTGGAAGAGTCTATAATCACAGCACCAATGAGCGGCGCCGTAACAGCTGTTATTGCCAGAGAAGGCGCATCCGGTATGGGGCGTTTATTCATCATAGAAGATACTGATAATTTGAGAATCTCAACCAGCTTCAGGGAATACGAAGTTGGCATGATAGAAGAAGGCATGGAAGTAATCATCACATCGGATGCAATAGGAGCCGCCGAATACCGCGGAATAATAAACAGAATAAGCCCTGCCGCATCGCCAAACTCGCCAATTGTGGAGTTTGAAGCGGAGATACTTGTAACGTCGCCAAACACAAGCCTGCGTATTGGTATGAATACAAGACTTAGTGTGATACTATAGCGAACAACTATAGACTAGAAAGGAGGAATGAGGACAAAACTCTAGCTCTTACTGTTGCTTTATTACTAAGGCTTTAAGGAGGAATGTTTTATGAATAATTTCAAGATTTTTTCTGACTCTGCAAGCGACTTGCCGAAGGAATGGATTATGAAATATGATGTTGACATTGTTCCCATTTATATCACCTTTGATAAGGGTATCACTTATTTACGGGAAAGTGTCGATATAACCATCGATGAGTTGTATGACAAGCTTTCTGTAAAAGGTGTCTATCCCAAAACCTCGCTCCCTTCCGTAGAGGACTATGCCGGAAAATTCAGGCCTTACTTAGAGGTCGGGCGAGATTGTTTTTGCGTATGCCTCTCATCTGAGTTTTCAGGCTCATATCAGAGTGCCGTAACCGCCGCCACTATGCTCCTGGAAGAGTTTCCGGAGCGAAGAATCAAAGTTGTTGACTCCCGCGCATGTACATATTCACAAGGACTTCTCATAGCGGACATCGGAGAATACCGCAGTGAAGGCAAAAGCATCGAAGAAGTATACCATTTAGTAGAGTCATATAAAAATGACTACAGGTTTTTCTTCACATTGGATACCCTTGAATATCTTGAAAAAGGCGGCCGAATTGGTAAAGTAGCCGCACTCGCAGGAAGTATTCTTAACATAAAACCCGTAATTGTCTTCAGAGACGGCACCATCTTCCCTCACTCCAGAGTACGCGGCCGCAAAAAATCCATTATAGAAGCCGTAGATTTAACAGCTGAGTTTCTCAAAGGGAAAATGAACGAATACCGTATATGGGCGCTGAGCAGCCGCTTTGAGAACGACCTCAAAGATATGATTGCTTACGCTAAAGAAAAGGGCATTCACATAATGGGGATCGGAAAAATAGGCGCGGCAGTTACTGTGTATGGCGGACTTGGAATGATTGGGTTTATTTTGATAAGGAACAGGCCGTTAGTTTTTGCACCGGATGGGGCTTGTGACGGTCAGCCAGGAGTTTGATACATATGCCTGGCAACAAAAAAAGCAATTGCACACTATGAGAGTTATGTGTGTTATAGTGAGTTAACTTCAAAATGCTCACATAAGGTGTGAAGCATTTTGAAGTTAAGCGAATGGCTCCGCAGCGAAACACCGTAGGTGTTAAGTTGCGTGGAGATTGCGTAGCAATCCCACTGGTTTAAGCAAAGAAACATATCAACAATATCTCTCAACGGAAGAAACGTTACGACGGAAGGGCAGGAGAGAATTTTGGATTGGAACTATTATAGGATTACTTGGTATAATCGTTTCTTTCATACCTTTATCTTAAATTTTAGGAGGAATAAAGCATGCTAAAT
>Ga0123355_10003324_pt1 | contig 23015 bp, 15 predicted proteins | sample TergutEmb28metaG_3_FD_89872 | JGI IMG/M metagenome (GOLD analysis project Ga0123355, IMG submission 89872) | Embiratermes neotenicus P1 segment gut microbial communities from Petit-Saut dam, French Guiana - Emb289 P1 | ecosystem: Host-associated > Arthropoda: Insects > Digestive system > Gut ... | reverse complement strand
TAACCATTGAACTTTGGATATAGGTGTTTTGGGTTATATCGGTACAGTTTGACCTAAGGAACACTCTCCCGAAGTTAGGTCCTTTCCTCCTGGGACACCCTGTATATATATATATATATATATCACTGTTCAATATGCATTCAAATTATCCTCTTCTCACTTTTCAACAAGACTGAATTCCTTGACCACTCTATGTCTTTACAAATTCAAATTGTAGGTCCTGATGTAACTCCCTGCTCGCCTAAGTTCAGCTGTACTCAGCAATTCAGAGTAAAACTTACTATACTCAGTAACTATACTATAGAAAAGGTATATATAATGTAACACTGGGGTGCATTCATATCTTTCTCTGATAAACTTTCTGTTTACAGGACTAAATTAATTCTATTAATGTTAAATTTATCGGTCACACAGGACATTGAAATATTTCATAATTCCTGAGTTACACACACTTTTTCATATACAATTTACAGGTATATTAATAACATATCTACTTATCAATTCCATATTCCTAGATATAGGCAATAAACATGAAACATTATAACTGTACATTTTCATTTTCCTTAATTGTCTGCGGCATAGAGATCAAAAAAAAAAAAAAATTAATAAATCCACTGGAATGTGACACAAAAGCATGAAGACCACATCACTGAATTATTATGTCACACCATAATAAAAATCATCTACCTTATGTGACACCACATAATTATATGCAAATATACAGCAATAAGTATCACATATCGCTCACTGAATGCAATAGTGGAACAATTAAACAATTGTCCATTTGGAGTTGATACTATGATTGAGCTCAAAAATATGACCCACTACATCTGACAATAATGACATCTAGCAAGCTACATTCTGAGTGAGAAGTGTGCCGGTATTACCAGATGAATTTGTTATATTTATGAGCTCAATTGTAGTATTAATTCCAAATGGCAGTTTTTGAGTTATGCCAGTATTGCATTTAGTGAGAGATTATATTATTATTGTACATGTATGCATACTTGACTTAATTATCTGCTCTGAAAAATTAAGCCTAACCTCAAAGTAAAATGTAAGAAATATTTTGCCTCTACATTCATATTTTTTCCTTATTTCGACGGCCTTCAAATTCACCTCTTTAGTGGCATATTACAGTAATAAACAATAGCCTATCTAGCTCTATCAGATTTTTTGTAATTACCTCATAAACCGCGCAATATTCGGAAAAATACTGGACACGAAATATGTGTTTTGATTTCCCCACAACTACTATCTCAAACATTTCTCAATCCAAGAAAAACATTTTTGTCTGATTTTAATTCAACTTGATTTTCTCTAATTTGAATGTAGGCAACCAAATGTGCTATTTAATGAAATTGTAATTAAAATTTTTTTGTTTCTGTCAGCAAAACAACTGTTCTTGTATCCTGCACAGTTACATATTCCTGTCTTAAATAGCTACATAAAAATCACAACATGTTTCGACCTGTGAAGGTCAGATCGCAGATTTTATGCTCAATTTTGAGTAAATTACTATTTACACTAAAAAACAAGAAGAAAATATGTACGTCTTAAATTACACAAAGCTGGGCATCAAACCTAAAACCTTACTGTATTTTAAACAGAAACCACATAAAGATGACCTACACAGGTCAAAAAATACTGTAATTCTTTACTTAGCTATTTAAGATAGAGATTTTTATGTATCTATCTAAGATACAAGAAGGATGGTGGTGCTGAGAGAAACAAAAAAAAAAAAAACCTGTAAGATTTCAATTGGAATCTCGATGAATTTTCGTGACAAATTATAGTACAAGTCTTCAACATGAAACTTCATGAAATGGGGCCCAGTGAAAGCCAAGGTGTTATTTGCAGGAGGGTAGACACACAGACAAACGTAAAGAAGCTAATATGCAATTTTTGCAATTGTTTCGTAAACATGTCCGAACATGAAACTACTCAAAAGTTTAGTACAGCTCGTCTGATAATAATTCCAAGCCAGTCCAATCCACTACACAGCCTAAAAAATTATGATAAATATACAGGCAAATAAACCATGATAAGTGGGTCTCTGTCACCACGGCATGGCTAGTCCTCAGGTTGCAGATAGAGGAAAGGCTTCCAGTATGGGGGGTTGTTGCATATATATTGAATAAGCAGTCGTGGACAGCCGACAAGGGGTGGCCATCCAGCTTTGGGGTTGGGCGAGGTGCTTGCAAATCCTCACTATAAAAACAGGCTTTTTTACGAAATATGAACACGTACCACCGACCTGGACTGATACTTCTGTACGACCTAAGCAATGGAAACGGGACATGAGAGTCGGTACCTCGGAAGTTAGGAGCCTGTATAGGTCAGGTTCACTGACAACAGCAGCCAGGGAATTAGATAGATGTAAATTAAATTGACTGGGTGTACAGGAGGTTAGGTGGGAGAAAGGGGACATGGCAAGAGCAGGGGATTATAATTTTATCTATTGAAAAGGAAACGAAAATCATCAATTGGGAACATAATTTTCTGTACATCACAGAATAGTGCCACCAGTTAAGAATGTATCGTTTGATAGTAATAGGATGTCATATATAAGTAAAATTCTGAGAGGTCGCTGGTATAATAATATTTTGAATGTGCATGCACCAAGTGAGGAGAAAAGTGATGATTCAAAAGGCAGTATTTATGAGGAATTAGAGCAGGTTTTCAATAATTTTCCTAAACAACATAAGGAAATTCTGCTAGAAAATTTGGAGCTTTGGAGAACTTAATTGATAGCGAGAACATAAATAGGACTTGAGAGAACAATAAAGAGAATATCAAAATCTCAGCTAAACAGAGTCTAGGTCTGTGTGAACTGAAATAGCATAAACAATGGTCCAATGAGGAATGTTTATGTTATTTAGACCAAAGGAAGCTTGCTAAAACTCAGTGGGTACAGGGTCCAAAACAAAGCAACATAGATAATATACACAATGTAACATGTGAAGCTAGGAGACATTTCAGGAACAAAAAGAAGGAATATCTGCAAGATAAAAGTGATGAACTTGAAACTAACAGTAACATAAAAACTATCATAGACTTGTATGGTGGCATCAATGATTCTAAGGAGGGTTACCAGCCTAGAACTAATATAGTATGAGATGAGAAGGGTGATTTTGTACAGACTCCCACAGCACTTTGGCTAGGTGGAGGAACCATTTCTCTCAGCTGTTCAATGTGCATGGCATAGTGATGTTAAGTAGATGAGATAACAGGCTAATGTAACAAACTACATAATGAGGAGCTTAATGATTTGTACTCCTCACCCAAGATTGTTCAGGTGATCACATCAAGAAGAATGAGTTGGGCGAGCATGGAGATGTATGGGAGAGAGCAGAGATGTTGACAGGGTTGGAAAACCTGAGGCAGAGACCACTTGGAAGACCCAGGCATTAATGGGAGGATAATAATATTATGGATCTTCAGGAAGTGGAACGTGAGGGTATGGTCTGGATCGATCTGGGTCAGGATAAGGGCAGGTGGCAGCACTTGTGAATGTGGTAATGAATCTTCCTATTCCATATAATGCAGGGAATTTCTTGACTAGATGAGAACCAATTACCTTCTCAAGAAGGTCGCTGCTCCCTGGAATAAGTAAGTAAGTATAAAGGCCAATAAAAATTTGTCCATCTGTTTAACCACCACAGAAATTGTGTTGTGGCACCAGGTACTTCACACGGTATTATTCATATTTAAACGTCCCTCACCACTACAACCACCACCACCACCAACACCACAACCAGTTCAATGACACAGAAAAGCACTGAGATCACAAAACCCTGCCCCGAGTAGAATAAAAAACTATAATCTCTGTACTTGAGTGCTCCAAGAACATGTCTGCCTCAAGTCATGTGGCCACTGCGAATGGAACATTTCTTTTAAAACTACAGGTAAAATACTGAAACCTAAACATATTCTCGTAATTATTGTGCATGTAGGTGTGTTCAAACATCATTAGGTGCCGAAATATACTGCACAAAAGTTAATGCAATACTGATTGATCTTCTTCAAATAACTTTATATCCTTCCACCCATCTCTCCAATAATAATTATACAATGTTTAAACGCATTACTACAGAGACTACCCACTGAACAGCTGGTGGCATAATCAGTTACTATGTAACAATTATGGTGTCTGCTCTACTGTAAGAAGTCCTGCAGTTAAAAAAATAAATAAAAAATAAAAATCCTCTGTACTACAGGACAATAAGGCAACACATACACATAAATAAATCACCATAAATATCACTTCATGCTAAGAAACATTTATAATTTATAACCTAAATATACCCCATGATCAAAAATTTTCCAAATTTCCTCATTAAATAAGCAAAAATTTTAATTCTGGTGTCTAAAACCCTAATAGCCTATGAATTTATTCAACAAAAATATTTTTCAAGCAATATGTAAAATTATGCCTTTAACAGGTGTTGATACTACACACTGTAAATTATGTATGTAACTTGGTTCTGTGTTTCATTATGTCCACTTAGCTTGTAAAAAACAAGTTAAACACTTTATATTGGAACACATTTTGTTAGGTGATTTATCACTCACAAACATAATACTAGAGCGTGAAGATAGATAAAAGAAGCACATGACCAGCAACTAACGTCTATGGTACAAAATTCTATAAGATTCTGACAATGGTACATCATATTTTTAATCACTTACTTCACAGAACCTCATCCACTGACTTGTGCTGCAATAGTAATAAAAAGTGATAAAACACTCCATTTCTGGGACAGTACTGATCCCTATCCTGAGCCTAAAATTACTGTCTAAACTCCACTCAACCCCTGGCCCCAGAGGCTAAGAGTAGTTTTGCTTATCAGGCTCAAATGACTAGGTACCAAATGCACTTTTAGCCTGAGGATCAGGACCAATCCTGTCCCAGAAATGTAGAGTTTTGTTAATTTATTATAATTTTTACCACAAGATGGGCAAAGTCCATCAAACAAATGGTTAGTAGCCAGTGGTGCAGCCAACAGTCATTACAATCGTTAAAGAAACTCACCACTTTTATTTTGGAGTGTGGATCACACACATTAAACTGTTAACTAATCTATTTGATTTCATCACTATACCTCATTCCAGAAACAAGATTTAATTCAGTACTTGTTTGCTCTGAACATAAATATGTAGCGGAGGTAAACCAAGACCATTTATGTAAAGATAATAGTGTTTCACTACAACTCTTCATATGTGTGTGTGTGTATATATATATATATATGTATATGTGTGTGTGTGTGTGTGTGTGTGTGTGGATAATCACACACAGAATAGGATAAAACTTCAGGAAGTGTTAGCAAACTCCTACCACAGCAAGCCAACTACATGAGACATGTAAATAATATTAGTCAATACAAAACATCTCATTAAATCGATTAATGTAATGCAATTTTTTAATACACACAGAAATCTGTAACATCATTTAAAAACTGTGAACATAGTGAAGCCTCTATATCAGTGTACAGCCACCCAGTCCACTCAGTCAACCCTGATGTTGGATGTGTTAGTACACAAAATACACGGGTACTTTACAAGGTAGACTGTGCTAGGGAAGATCAAAATGTTATCACTGTATTGTAGGTTTAAATTCTCTGTCCATTTTTGAGCATGAGGTTTCTTCTTTAAATTTGGTTATTCACTTTATAAAATTACTACACAAAATTACATAGATACATACATACCGTATGAAATAATATTATGACTCAGACCAATTACAGTTACAAATTATATTCCAGTATGTGTGTGTGTGTTACGTATTGCCATTATTTATAAGTTCTTGACATCAGTGAATCAGCTCATCAAGGGTAACACACCAGTGGATTTTTATAATCCACGTAACTCAACTGGGAATTCAGCAAGTACAAATTTTTAAAACATCAATAATTAATATTTAAAATTGTTTCAATTCACAGCAATGTTTGAAGATGATGACCTATGTATCAGTAAATTCTACATGCACAGCTTATAAGCCTTATATTCATTTTAAGCATTACAAGCAATTATGTAGTCAGTTTCATATTATTTAATATTCAGGCAGGATATTATTTTTGTCCTTAAATTTTCAAGGGTCTGCAAAATTCACATGTTAGCATGTGTCAGTTCCAATCTATCTACCGAACCTTCTAAGAAACCAGGAAGTGCTGGGTTCACACAACAGTGACTATAAAGATTAATGTCTCATGAGTTATGACACCATGTATTATGGTAAATAAAAACAAATTCTGGCTACCATAAAGGTAAATAGATCATTCCAGTGAAACACTGGTACTGGTCTATCAAAATACAATGCATTACATCCCAGAAAGTAATTTCATTAAGAAGGCCTTCAACGACATGACCAACATAATTATTTCTTACACACAAAATTATTTTAAATGTAAAATATAGCAATTATCACAGGCTATCAGCAGAAACTTCATTATTGAGGTAGTATTTATAAGTTTTTCTGCAATGGAAATAATGTTATGCCTATATAGGCATTTGTTAAATTACCATTCAGTATATGAGAAACAACAGGGATGGTGTCCATATAAAGATATAATTTATTTTCTTTATGCTTCTGAAATGCAGCATATATAATTGAAAATGTACAGCTTTACTTGTTTTCTTACTATGCAATTTTACTGAGTTTAAATTCTAATTTTAGAGTAAAGTGTTACTGTCTCTGCAATGAAATGTGTCTGATATGAGGTCAACATGAAGACTTTGCATGACCTGTTGGTTTCAATGTGCCATTCCCTTAGTACCAATGGAAAGCTCGATAAATAAAATAAAATGAAATATACAGAATATAAACAAAATTAATTCCAACTACACTTAATTTAATGTGCACCCCACATTATGTGTGTGAGTGTATACAGCTCACATAATGTTGTTGCTTCTTATGCAAAGTTACGTGTACATTTTGGAAAGCCTCAGGCAGTAGACAGACTAAGCAGCATTGATTTGGATAATGTGTTGAGGACTGTGAACAACTGTTGTGTGGAACTACGCAATCTTGTTAAAAGAAGATAATTTTAAATACAATTTATCTTTGAACTGTATCTGGTTGCTTGGGTTAGCTCTTAACCAACTCGACCGAGACTGAATATACATAGAATATTTCTGCAACTATCAACAATGTATTTGACCGACGCTATACAGCTTAGCAGTGGTGCTGAGAAATGTACACATGCAGGACTGCGAATGCCATATTGATTTCTTTTCCATTCTCTTTCCTTACCTGGTGAGTTGGTTCGGCAGCATGGTTCTCACTTGAAGTCTTTATATTCAGGGTCAAGAGGCAGCTGTCTTTGGAATTCCAAACAAATAATATATCTTCCTTGCACTGTATAATATTTCTAGTTTTAGGATCCAAACTGGGAAGATATTCACGCACAATTTGAAAAAGTTTTCGTTCACTTAGTCCTAGGCTATCAGTTCCACCTGCCATGTTGTTTATATCAATGTGGCCAACTGTGACGAAAATACCCGAGAGTTGAGTCTAGGCGCCAAGTTTAAAAGTAACTTGCTCCAAAGGATACACTGCTTGACGTAACACACAGTTTTACGTTTCATATTATCAACTTGAATTCTGTTGAGAAACTCAAGCATTAAAATTGGCTTTATTTGCTCTTACCCAGCGCCCTACACCAGTGCTGTCCTAATACAATATGTGACGCAAATTAAGATTTAGTCTCCTGTAAACCGTTTTTGGGCTACGTACTTCTCTTCTTTAAAAGTAAAAAATTTAGCTAGCTTGTGAAATCACCCTTTTCTCTGTGTGTGCTTGTATTTCCCCCTTTTTTTTCAAATTTTGTGCAAGTAAATTCATTCAGTCACTATGCATCTTACCTGTGTCTTCTAGGTTATTTTATTGCACTCAATTTGCAATAAAATAGAATTGCCTCTTTAGATACAAGCAAAGTAAATAATTACACGTAATTCAAGTTAGTAGGCCTAGGTATACCTTATTTTTTATATTCGTTTGCATGTGCAGCTATTTTATGATATGAATATTACTGAATGAATATTAAACGTGTACACTAGGTTTTCATCGTTGACGAATAAAATGCATTGTAATTAGTAAGGCAGCAGTCTGTATAATTACACAAAACGTAAAAATTAAATTTGATCTATACTTCAACTTTCTTTATAATTTTTTCTTAAGTTACACTTATGGTGACACAAGGTAAAATTACGTTGTGTACCATGATGGCTTCACCTTCTCTCATAAATATCATCAGCAGAGATAAAGACAATAAAATGCTAAGATTAAACCATATATCTCTGTTGCTAGGTATATGTGTAGTAGTGTAGAGCTGCAGAAACTTTCATACACATACCTTGTTCACCACAAAAATTACAATCAAACAACAATCCAAGGCACAACATTTCCTTTACCTCAGATACAAAGAATGACTTTCTTCAGGTCTCATGCATTTAATGCTGGGCAGATAAATATCAGGAACATTCAGGGTTAAGCCAGTACCTTTTTCTATGCCGAACGCCGCTGGCTCTAAGGAAGTGCTGTAGCTGGTTAGTGGAGAGTCCATCCATTCAACCAAAGATTTGCTCCAAAGAACTTAAGGCTGCCTTCTCTCACCAGCAACCACAGCTCTCAGTATAAACACATCAAGGCTTTCAGATAGGACGCTAAACCCATTAACATACTCTCAATCCCCGTTAACTATTATAAGGCGCTCTATTAGCATTAAAATTATGCGTTCGGGCTCAGGAATTGTTTACAATCAGAAAGACGTGCTTGAGCTTTGCACCAGTTTTCTACTTGAGTTAGCTCTTTGGGTGGTTGGTTTGTTGGTTGGTTGGTTGATTGGTTAGTTGGTTGGTTAATTAGTTTCGTTGGTTGGTTGGTGGTGAATGATCAGTTTTAGGTAGTTTGGTTGGTCGATGGGTCAACCAGTCGGTCGTTCGTGGCCGGTTGGTCGTTTGATCAGTCGTTCTTTCGGTGGATCTGAGATTAGCGTGGGTCTTGTTTTGAGTTCTGACAGCACAACGCTACAAATGCCAGCTTGTTGGATTAATGGTTGTTGTGAGAAGTTCTCCGGATAAATGACCGAGACGAGGGTGGACGGAATTCTCGTGGTCAAATGTCGTCCACCTTATAATCACGTGTCTAGAGCTGGAGTTTCGTGATCATTTATATACACTTTAGTCAATGTGTTAGGTGAGAAGCACGACCCTCATAAGGGCAACCTTGTTGAAAGGCTTAGGTGCCCTTTTTTTGGGGGGGGGAGATGTGTCGAAAAACAGGCCGGATGAGGCGTAGAAATGATTCTGGCGAGTTACCCACTAGTATTATTTGAGCCATACACTGCAAAGCAGCTGTAAAAGTTATAGAAACAAGCCAGTACAGGTTAGAAAATTTCTACCACCCGTAACGTTGCTAAAGCATTAGCTCTGTTATTTTCCTGGATTTTAAATCGATGACCAATTTACAGCAAATCATTGAATATGCGAACAATTGATATGTTTTTCCACGTCATACGCAACACACACTCCAGCAGTTCTACTGAGGGCATAACTTAGCAGCAGATATGCAGTAAATCGTATTCCATGTCAAAAAAAATTGAAATGTATTGTATTTTTTCAATCCAACATGCACAATAATATTACTTAGATCGTCAACTTTCTCTTCGGCCTCACATGACACGTGATAGATAAAACATTCTGTCTTCATCATAACAAGACAATGTACGTGTAACATAACTTTGAGGCGCCTTTGCTTGACAACCGTTGCCGTTGAACAGTAAGAAGTATTACATATTCTGAGTATTTGTCTCAAGCCTTAGTCACCCAGCATGAAAAGCGCATGCCCCCTGATATATGGTCACTTATAGCCTCTCCGTCCTGAGCCGGGATGGCGCAGTCGGTATAGCGACTCGCTACCAGCTGGATGGTCCGGGGATCGAATGCCGGTTGGGACGAGATTTTCCGCACTCATTCTGACCAGGGCTCTGGGACCCACTCAGCCTCCTACACAATGAGTACGGGAGTTTTCACGGGGGTAAAGCGGCCAGGGAGAGGAGTTAAATACCCACCCCCTCCTAGCGCCGAGGTTGAAGAAAGAATAAAGCTATACCTCTATTCCCCTTCTGGGACTTCGTGGACTGTTCTTGGGAGAATTTTACCTTTACCAAGCCTCTCTTGCTTTACAGTACTTTTCTACCTTATCTCATAAACGGCAAGATTTTCGGTGAAAAAAAAAAAAACTTACTGAACATTAGCCCTTTAAACACCGAGTTAAATCCCATCTGCCATTTGCTGGCATTACTAGAAGCTCACCGTATTCTCCACATTAGCAGGATAAGGGTTAAATGTGTGTTTTGATTTGCTATACAGCATTTGTCCGAAACATTTCTCATTCTAAGAGGAATGAAGCGAGATAATTTCATGAACGTATATAGGTCTTCATGTAAAGTACCCTTCGTCTTGTCAGATTTTCAAGAAACTTTAAATTTCTTTACATATTGTCGAAAAATAACCATTAACAGCTTTCATCAAAATCCATCCCTTGGGATCCGAGCAATTCCACGTGGACAGAAGGGTGAAAAAGCACAGAGACAGACGCGACATAGCTTAGCTAACAGTCACGTTTCGAAATTTTGCGAACGCGCCTAAAAACGAACGACAGCCTCAGGAAATGTCACAAACGGGAAGTATCCTGCCACCATTATGAGAATCAATCAAGACGAGATATTCTCAATAAATGTAGGTCTTGGTGTAAATTGTTTGTTACCGGTGTCCGATTTTAACTGAAATCGGCGTATGTTGACAAAGTTTAGCAAACATATCAAGCATGATATTTCGCGGAAAACTGACCGATGGCTTCTTATAATAAAACTAGCTAGATGCACTGATTTCTCAAACTTATATTTGGAATAAAACTCTACATATTTCGGACGGTTCCTCCGTCCATCATCAGGAGTTTCTCACTGTAAACACAGCAATGGTATATATCATACAGGTTTGGTGACAGCTTGCAAGCAGGATCGGAACGGAACTGCAGTTCCGTCCTGATCTTGATCGCCAGCTGTCACCAAACATCTATGACATATACCATTGCTAAGTTTACAATGAGAAACTCCTGATGATGGACGGAGGAACCGTCCGAAATATGTAGAGTTTTATTCCAAAAATAAATTTGTGAAATTAGTGCAACTAGTTGGTTTTATTATAAGAATTTTTCACGATGCACGGTCATCTGAATGTCAAATTTGACCGCTGGCATTTACGCTGTTCTATGTGGACAGTCGGTAGAATGGATGCGCAGACATGATGAGGCTAGTAGTCGTTATTCGCAACTGCTTTGCAGAGACACATAAGAGCTGTTAACACAATTTTTGAAACTAATATCCTTGCTTTATTCTTTCCACTCCTCAAAGGGTTCCTTTTGTTTTACTCAGAGCTGACTTCTTGTTTGTATCCTTTACTTGAAAACCTATTCTCTCCCATTCTAACCTGTTTCTCTCTCTTTTACCCTTAACACAGTACCACCCCAGGTGTAATTTTGAAACTCCTCTAGTCCCGCCCGATATTTGCACATCAGGGCACCTATATTGTTCCGCAACATTCCCTCTTCCATCCAACCCCCATACCACTTACCGGCAGGTTAGCCCCTTTTCTCCTCTCCCCCCCCACCCCTTTCCCGCTTTGCTCTGCATATTAAAAAGTTTGGGATCGATTCACAGGGATTAGTGATTGAGCTGTGTTAATACCAAGCTACGAGCCTTTGTACCCTGTATTAAATTTCGCGCGAAGATTGATCGGACGATGTAGACACATACACACGGGGAAGGATTATTAAAACATGGGCAAAAGGGAAGCCAGAGAGAGAGATATTGGATAAAACAATTGGGAGAGAGTGAGACGGAATAAAACGGTTTTAGAAAGGTGAAAAGAACAAGAACTGAGAAAGACGCGTAGCTAAATAGGATGTCATTGAAACTTACTGCGACACAGAACCTGTACTGAAATTACATGTCACTTTTTCTCGACTTACTTTGAATATCTATAGTTAACTTAAAAATTTAAAAATTTGTAGGTTTGAATGCACGTGTGCTCTATGTGACAGCGATTACATCTCTCTTTTCTTGAATTACATTGTATTATTCAAAGGAAAATTGTTTTTGACATTTTTATTTGTAATCACAGCAACAATCAAACACTTTATTATCCACCTAATGCACAATATAAAATATGTAGATAAAATTAAAATTTTAAAATATTTAAAAGTGTTTCAACATGTTTCGGATCACAGAGAATCCATCATCATGGAGCCTTGTACAGTGTTTGGCTTGGCTCCCTGTTGATGGATCCTCTGTGATCCGAAACATGTTTTAAATATTTTATAATTTTAATTTATATACGTATTATATATTGTGCATTAGTTGGATAAAGTGTTTAATTATCATTGATGGACGGTGCAAACATGAAGAAAGTAACAATTACTTAATTCTATGAAAGTTCCTGAATCAGAAGCATGAGGGAATTCCAGTTACACTACATATCACGGTCACTGTTCCAGCAGAAATTTGTTTAATGTTTACAACTCGCACAATTTAGGAACACGGGTCCATAGAGGGGAAATTAAGAAAAAAATTGAAGTTTAACAGGTTGTAGTGTTATAAGGTGTTGTAGTTGAACAACTTTGTTACCTTTGTTGATCAAGGAAAACGACTGCTAGCTCTCAATTACAGGAGGTTCGAAGCCATCCGCCGTAAAACTCACCGTAGAGTTTCAGTCAAGAAACCTGGAGTGAATGGCGGAAGGTCATTGCTCAAGAAAATTTCAGTTTCGGTTACCCTGTGAGCAACCGAAAAAGGAAATAATCTAGTAACACGCCTCTTCATAATACCAGCGGACCAGAACCTTCAAACTTGACACCAGCCACTAGCACTATCATGCCTCTAGTCAGAGCATACCACCACATATAGAAATTACATTACGCAATAAGGCCCGTATGTAGAGATCTCTGCACCACGTGCGCGCTCAGTATATATAGTAGGACCTTAAGTTAGTTCTCTGGAAGACAACCTGAAGATGGCCAGTAAAGACCGAAACATATAGTTGTCTAGTATAGCCATTAAATATGCCTTAATTGACATAGTTGTGTTTGACTGCATACCCTTTCCGAAATAATAATCTGTTTGGCTGATTCCTGAAATACAGGAGTAACATGAAGTACTCATAATGTAACGTAGGGTGAAGGGTAATTGCCTGACACAAGTAAATCTTGATCCTAAGGTAAAGAAAAAACAAACGAACAAAATAATTTTCTGCACTGACCAACGGCAGACATTCGCATTCAAGTATGTGAGTTGCGTAAGCGAGTTTGATCGCATTGAGGTTACCCAGAGCACAGATTAATAGCTCTGGACTGAAGTGACTGTCGGTTTCCGAGTGAAAGAAGGAGGTCAAAAATCGACAGTTGATTACCTAGACAAGTGCAGACTTTTTACTTCAGAAGTAAAAAAATTAAATAAAAAAATAATGACTGTCAGACTCGATGGATCCTACCCCTATCCCATAAGAAGTCTCACCTACTACACTTAGCGAGTCAGGGCATAAAATGTACGTAAGTTGAGGGTGTGCAGTGTGGTGATGCGTAATATTATAGCGTCACCTACCCAACAGTCATCATCACCTTCTCGTGACAAAACTTGTTCCCACAAACGAGGCAGTGACGACCGAGTCACAGCGGTATAATTGTTTCATCAGGAATGGAGGAAATGCCGTCCCAAAATATGCCTGTCCAGAGGCTAAATTTAGCATTCCTACCATTGGACTTGCTCTGTTCTGGACTTATAACCCATTCAGGGGAATTTCCAACTATTGGCAAGTCTCACCAGATATCATCATGCATGTAAATCCTTATGTAAGGCGAAAAAATATTTTAAACGCAGAGAATTTTCAATTCGCAAGATGTTGGTAACATTTTGACGTTCAGAGGACCGTGCATTGTGATATATTCTTCTTATAAAACCAACTAGATGCACTAATTTCTCAAATTTATTTTTGGAATAAAACTCTGCATGTTTCGGACAGTTCCTCTCTCCATCATCAGGAGTTCTGGACTGCACACACAGCAATGGTATATGTCATACAGTTTTGCTGACAGCTTGTGAGCGGGATCCCTCTTAAGCATTATCCAATGAAAATGTGTGTGTGAGTGTTAAAACTTTCACTTGTTTGTAAATGCTGCGACATTAAAGGGCAGTAGTTTTCCGGTTAACTTTAGATAACAGACCAGATAAGGCCCAGTATATTAGTCTGGACAAGGTGGGGTATAGAAGAATTTCTGACCACATGTGCGATCGAACACAGCGACACGTATTGATGCTAGCCGTTGTAAACCTGTGCATCTATAAAATAATTAATAACTGTTGTTCAGCTATTCATTGATATAATATTAAAATCGTAAAATGTGGGCAGATAGCTATGAAAGGAAGCAATTAATTGTGTTTCCTGTGTTCATGAAGAATGACAGACTCTTCCAGGAAATGTGGTAATGGGTATTCATCCGATCAAAAAAGACACCTTTCTCCAGAATTCTCGTATTTCTCACCTCTTTTATTAAAAATGAAATCGACTGTAAAATACATAATATTTGTTTTGTTAAAAATAATTCTGTCACACTTTTACGATTTAAATGCTGCTACTGCAATCTTCATGTTTGCACTGTGCGTCAGTGACATTCAAACACTTTATTATCCAGCTGATGCACCAATATATAATTCGTAGATACAATTAAAATTATAAAAATATTTTAAAATTGCTCCGACATGTTTCGTATCACAGAGGATCCATCATCAGGGAGCTTTGTACAGTGCTTGGCTAAAATTATAAAAAAGGCTCTATTGTGTCCGTTGACTTGGACATAGTCTGTCAGATTATGCTGCCATAACACCGACTACGTCCATGTCAACGGACACGATAGAACCATTACTGTAATTTTAGCCAAGCACTGTACAAAGCTCCCTGACAATGGATCCTCTGTGATCCGAAACATGACGGAGCACTTTTAAAATAATTTTATAATTTTAATTGTATTTACGAATTATATATTGGTGCATCAGTTGGATAATAAAGTGTTCCCTGCTACTGCACTATACGCTTATATGCGCAATTTAATGTGTTTTTTATAAAGTTTTATTGCGCCTTCGGTGTATACAAGATGTACAGAGATAAATTACAAAATTTTTCCTGTAAGCAATTTCAATAAATATTTACGCTATGGTACAAGTGGAAATGAGTAATACATGTATTGATATGAGTGTAAATAACAGCAGTGAAAAGTGAACAGGAAAAAACACTGCGGCTGCAATTTAATGTTATTCTTTAAGGTAAGCGTGAACTTTGGGTAAAAGTTTTTCGCTCGCCCACTCTCAGCTGTCATTCATCCCGCCGTAAGTAATCGAAATGAGTAATGAGGAACAACGTCTTCCGGAGTGTGACACCTTGTTATCTGTAGATACATGAAGGTCTACGTAACGACGTTTCGGAAAAGCTTGCTACCTTCGTCATCAAAATAGGTGGAAACCGCGGCGATGGAGCCAGTAAATACTTCTGAAACATCGGTACTTATCTACCAGACTAAACTACGCACATTACAGAGTAGTAAGAATGACATGTCACAAAGTAGTTTCTGCGTCGCGCGACGTCAGCCGTACGTAAAGACGTAAAGCTTAGGTTCTCACTGTTCAAATCATGACGGCATGTCGAACAGCAGAGGCATGCCTATAGCTCCGTTCATTTGTGGCCCTCTCATGGTATGGAGGTCAGCGGTCAGACTCACGCAACTGTCGCTTTACCCCCTCACGAAAGAAGCCCTGTACTCATCGTATAGGAGGCTAGGTGGATCCCGAAATAATGTGGACGTTTAGAGAAACCTCCTGCTCCTGCGGCAGGTCGAGCCACGACTTCTCGGCCTTCCAGTCCGAAGCGTAGCCGCTCGTATGTAGGCTTATCTCTTTTAGTCTGGTTTTTGCAAGTACTGCCGCCATCATATAATCGCTCCGCCATTATGTTATACATCAGCATGCTATTATAATGGCTGTTCTTATATGCCCCCTTACTTAGTGTACTTGTCTTTGAGTTAACTAGATGCCAGCATAATATAGGTCTAAAGATTTACTAGGGAGGAAATCCTATACTAAGAAATACGGCGGTACACTATTCCTTTGCAACTCCCCCCTCCCCCCGCTTTACTTTCTCATACTCTCTCCCTTAACTGTACAAGAGGCAAACTTCATCTTAACACTTTCAATATAATACCTGTTTCAATAACATCGTTCACGCTTCCATAAGGGCACCTTATTTTAGTCCGATGAATGATTGAGCCGAATCGTGACAAGCTCACTTGTCTCTACAACCAATCGTAGTGCAGAAGGCTTACGTAATCTTAGTTCTTCCCATTCATTACCTTAATTTGTTGTGGGCAGGAACACAGTAGTCGTTATAGCTACTAGCTACGGGTTAGACGGTCCGGGGATCGAATCTCGGTGGGAGGCGAGATTTTCCGCATTCGTCCAGACTGACTCTGAGATCCACCCAACTTCTTGTACTACGGGTACCGGGTATCTTTCCCTGGGGTAGAGCGGCCGGGGCGCGGCTTTGACTACCCACCCCGTCTAGGGCTGATGTTAAAGAAAGGTCAAAGAAAGGATAAACCTTTAACTCTACTTCCCGTCTGAGCCTTATGTCCTGTTCTACGGTTAACTTTACCCTTATATTAATTTGTTATTGTCTGAGTGGTAAGCCACAGCACAGCATGCATTTTTAAAGAACCACGAATAGATAGCTTTAAGTACCCCAAGATAAAGGAAGCGTTTCTTTTCTTAGACATTTCAAACAAAATCATATTTAAGAGAAGTATCTAGTCTGAGACACGAAAAGGACTGAATTTCAAACAACAACATGGCGTTCAACGCAATCCTTCATGCACCCTTTTTATTTTCACTCGTAAAAATTTTAGGCAATTATTCCGAAAGATGCAAGAATATCCGCGATACACATGGGGATCCAGTGTGGTAATATGTCAATCTGACTGTCATATTCATAAAACTGCATCTTCTTTCCCACATATACTTTCACGGCATGTACAGAGACAAAATTACTTTCACATCAAATGTCTTTGGGATTATTTAAAAACGAATATCTCTAATGGCACAGTATCTGAAGAGGACCAATCTTTTTCGAAATGGCTCGCGACACAGTGTTTGTTAACTTCCAGCACTTGGTCGTTACTGGTGTGATCACTAACGTTTGCATGCCTGCATGGGCATCGTTATACAAGGCGATCACTATTCACTGCTTCACACACGTCCCTAAGAACAAGAGTGTTCCATGTCCTTTCAGTCTGATCCATCTAAAAGTGTTCATTTTATTGATGTATTGAAAAGTATTTACTTGGGCGTAAATGTCACATCGTACTTAGAGAATGTAAAACGTTCCTCTATTCTGGGGTACATATGGATTCTGAATGATAGCTTTGCAGGTATTTACCCACTAGATATCGCGATATTCAGTTCCGGTAGATACAAATCTACTGCTTAAGGAATTATCTATTTGAAAATATGGCGCAGTAATTAGTTATGAATATCAATTTTGAAGGCTCTATTTAAAATTCAAGGAATTACAGTACAATTTTCACAAAATACTTGCCCAAGTTTAAAGCGCGCTTGCAAATTTGCGAAAACGACTAAGAGCTTCTTCATGACTGCCTTTCCGTCCATTTGTTCGCCTGTATCATCTCGGATCCCGCTGGAAGTTTTTTCATGCGACACGTTAGAGGTGGGGGTGGCGACCCCATTAAGATCTGCCGAAAGAATTAAAGTTGTTTATTGTCAGACAAAAATAAAACCTAAATATGTCTTTGTAACACACCAATAAATTTTTCCCGGATGAAGAAATGTTCCTGATTAAAATTTTAGAGAAAATCAAAACACATATTTCATAACAGATTCTTCCAAAAAGCAAGCACTATGTGAAATCATTACAAAAATTATGGTAGAACCGAAAACGACATGGCTTAAACAATACTACATTTGTATGTCAGGTAATTAAAATAAAGATAAATAACGAAATAATAATGCTCACCGCGATAAGTGGGTCTCTGTTACCACGGCATGCCAAGTCCTCAGGTTACGGACGGAGGAACGGTCTCCAATATGGAGGGTAGATGGGAATTAATTAAATAGGTAGTTGCAGAGAGGCGATAAGAGGTTGTCCTCCAGCTTGGTGTTTGGGCGAGGTGCTGGCAATTCCTCACTGTAAAAACTGGTTTTGTTACGAAACAGGAACACGTACCTCGGACTTTGGTAAGACCTAAGCAATGGAAAAGGGACATGAGATTCGGTACCTGGAATGTTAGGAGCCTGTATAGATCAGGTTCACTGACAACAGTAGCCAGGGAATTAGCAAGGTATAAATTAGATCTAGTGGGTGTGCAGGGGGTTAGGTGGGATAAATGGGGCACGGTAAGAGCTGGGGATTATAATTTTTATTTGGAAAAGGAAAGGGAAATCATCGTTTGCGAACACAATATTTTTTTGACGCCACAGAATAGTGTCCGCAGTTAAGAGAGCAGAGTTTGTCAGTGATAGGAAGTCATATATAGTTCTGAGATGTCGCCGGTGTAATATCAATTTTTTGAATGTGCATGCATCAAGTGAGGAAAAAAGTGATGATTCAAAATGCAGTTTTATGAGGAATTAGAGAAGGGTTTCGACCATTCTCCTAAGCAACACATGAAAATTCTGTTAGGAGATTTCAGTGCAAAAGTGGGAGAGAGAGAATATTTTCAAACCGACAATTGGGAAAGAGAGCCTACATCAGGATAATAATGATAATGGTGTTAGCAGAGTAAACTTTGCCACAAAAAAAAAACCTAGTTGTCAGCAGAACGACGTTCCCCCATAGAAAACTTGATAGTTAGGAGATGGCATTCGAGGATGCTCAATGTACGATCTTTTAGTGGAGCTGACTTTGACAGTGATCACTGTCTGGTGGTTGCAGAAGTGAGGGAAAGATTGACAGTAAGTAAACAAACAGCACAAAATGTGATTTGGAAAGATTTAATTCACGAAAGCTAAATGAGCTGGAGGTTAGGAAACGGTATCAGATTAAGATCTAAAACAGGTTTGCAACTTTGGATAATAATAAGTGATAGCGAGGACATAAATAGGGCTTGGGAGAACAATAAAGAGAATATCACTATCTCAAATAAACAGAGTCTAGGTCTGTACGAATTGAAGCAGCATCAAGAATGGCCTGATGAAGAATGTTTACGTTAATTAGATCAAAGGAAGCATGTTAAATTCAGTGGGTGGAAGCCTACATATTATGAAGAAAAACACAGGAGCTCTGTTGGTCGCAAGTAAGGAGATTGGTCTAGAAGTGAGTGCTGATAAAACTAAGTACATGGTCATGTCTCGAGATCAGAATGCAAGAAGAAATCACGGCATAAAATTTGATAACAATTCCTTTAAAAACGTGAAAGATGTCAAATAATTAGGAACAACCTTAACAAATGAAATTCTATTCAGGAAGAAATTAAGGGCAGATAGCAATCGGAGAATACATGCCATCATTAGGTGCAGAATCTTTTGTCTTCCGGTTCTGTATCCAAAAATGTAAAGACCAAGGTATACAAAACTATAATTTTAACCTGTTGTTTTGTATGGGTATGAAACATGATCGCTCACATAGAGGGAAGAAAGTAAGCTGAGTGTGTTTGAGAGTAGCGTGTTGACGATAATATTTGGGTCTAAAAGGGACGAGGTAAGGGTTGTATGGAGAAAACTACATAATAAGGAGCTTAACGATCTTTACTCCTCACCAAATATAATTCAGTTTATCAAATCGAGAAAATGAGATGGGCAGGGGATCGAAACACGTATGGGGGAGAGGAGAGGTGCATACAGAGTTTTGGTGGGGAAATCCGAGGGAAAGAGACCTCTTTGAAGACTTGGGCGTAAATGGGAGGAGAATATTAAGATGGATCTTCAGAAAGTGGGATATGAGGGCATGAAATGTATTGATCTGTCTCAGGATAGAGGGCTGGTGCCAGGCACTTGTGAATGAGGTAAGGATTCTTCGGTTTCCTTATATTGCGGGGTATTTCTTGAGTAGCTGAAAACCGGTTACCTTCTCAAGACGGACTCTGAACCATGGAGTAAGTAAGTAAAAATAATTCTTATTTATATCTTTCGATCGGATGAAACTTTGAGGTAGAATTGTTTGTGCAACGTGGAATAAATAAGACAAAATACTTGCATAATTCCGAAGGCTCCACATAATCTTACGTTATGTGTACATATCCTTACCTGTTATTTAACCCTTTAAACGCCGAGTTATATCCTATCTGCCATCTGCTGGCATTTTTAGGAGTTCACCATATTTTCCACGTTAACGGGTTAAGGGTTAAATTTACAGCATACAGAATACTGCTCCACATGTAATTTATAATAACATAGTTAGTTCTGCCTTAAAGTTAAGATCGACCTTAGAGCCTAATATTTCCAATACTGGACACTTGTTACAGGAAAAGACTTTTAGTAACATTTGATTTGTAGGCCATTTAACACATTCAGCCCCATCGCTTACTAACACTTCTATAAACCGTCATGTGCATGCAATACATAAATGTAACTTAAACACAGAAAATAAAATCGTTTTCGAATGCAGATACGTTGAGTTATGCCAGAACAGTAACAGATAAAAATGTATTTTTGGCTTCGTTAATAACAGATAAAATTTGTTAAATCCTTCTACCATTCAATTCAAAATTCTTTTCTTCCCTTCTTCCATATTAATATCTGAAGATTATAACAAAACTATAAATTTGGTTTTTACGTGGTTACTCACATCCATTTAAGAACAAAGTTCGAGATGGTTTAAAAAAATCATTGCTGATGAGAATATTTTAGTTTATCAGAGAGAACATAAGCACAGAAGCGCGAGAAATACATGATGAGAATCAAAATAATGTGTAATATTTTACAAAATATCATTAACTTGATGAAACCCATCCCGTTGTGTTTGTAAACTCATAAAATATAATAGAATTTCTGTCAAAATACAACAAATATTTTTCCACTCCAAATTGCCAATTGGAGTGGAAAAATATTTGTATTGTTCGGACTGAAGATCTATTATCTTTGTATTAAATATTATTGGAATCTTGAAAGCAGGGGAGTGTGAATGACGGAACATAAATCACTGACGGGAAAATAAGAAATGCATAGAAAATATTAGACGAAAATTTGTTTGTAAGAGATTACTTGTAAGACCGAGGCATACTTGGGAAAATAATGTGAAAGTGTATTTTAAGATAGGTGGATATGAGTGGCTGAAGTGAAATCATTCAACTGTTGGTATAATTCTGTGATTATTTGTTGTGTGATGCGAATAATGAACTTCCGAGTTGCGAGGTTTTAGTTTACCAGAACAATTTTGTACAGCGCTCAAGACTTGTGGGATATTATATGTCTCCTGGCATGGCAAGTCTCCTTGGACTGCTTGAACCTGAAGATGAAGGCACATATATCCTTCGAAATGTCAATAACTATTTACCATTGGAAATGAGTAATATCACGTGACGCTATAGTCTTAATCCTGCCAGTTCCCCCCCCCCACCCCCCTCCCCAAAATATAATTTCTGGAATAGCTCTGAAATTATGAGATTCAAAACCTGAAGCGTGTGTCACACAGTCAGTTAGTTACGAGTAAAGAGATTTTTTCTTACGAGAAACTATAATGGGTGTGGAAGGATGTAGCTACGAACTTACTGAAGGTAGGCGTACTAGCATAACAACATTCGCCAGGCCAGAACTCAGGCATGCATTCGGAACAACTGTTTTCAGAATCCAATTCTGATAGCTGTGGTTTCCTTGTCTGTATATGAAATTGGATCAGTAAGTGTAATTAAACACGCAAAATGAGCATGCTTCTGAACACGGTCATAAACTTCAAGCATTCACAAACAGAAAGACATTGCGTGAAGCGGTGAACATCTCTTTGCCTCTCAACAGGGACTTAGCTTCTTGAATTAATTAGTCTTATAACTCCCACCATCGAAACTAAATGGTAAACACTCTTGTAATAAGGAAGGTAAAGGACTTGTAGCCTTTAAATACTGGCTGGCTGGATGGTTGAACAAAGGCGTGCTCCTTAACCAAACAGCATGTTCTAGGCATCGAGCCTTGCTTGGGGTCTTGGCCAGATTGTCTGTGGCATCAATGTATTTTGTCTTTCTTATATCACAGAAGAACACGGTTTATAATTGCTTGCAGGTGCACACCGTGCTACAAGTCAAGTGGAATCACCGACTCATGTCACGTTCTCCTGAACCCTGTTAGAGCAACCATTAAAATATCAGTGCATATTTCAGGTGTCAGCTCCGATCTTTCAGCAATTCGGACGTTGTCTGGGACCCTCCTGCTACTGCTGTTTACGAATCCTCTGACGTGGCCTGTTTATAAGCACAGTGGTGACAACTGTGATTTTGTGAAACAGTAGGTTTCTCCGCTATCTTTAGTTCTTAGCGCATGTACAGCATCTGCTCTTGCTAGCAATCTGGACCTCACACTTGAGAACAGTTCCGTGTAGTGACCCTTTCCTCTTTCTCGGGGAATTCTGGCAACCTGAGGTCCTCTCTGTCCACTGCTCCCTGACAGGCGAAAGAGAATTATTTTATATGATTATCCCCAGTCTTCGTCGCCAGTACTTCCCCTAAGATTAGTATTACAAAGTAGATGATTATAGAGCAAATGCGGCATGTTACTCACTGTAGAAAGTCGAAGAATCATGATAGAATCCTCTTGTTCCATTGCCACTGTGTCTACCCCAAATCTCGGGGGGGGGGGGGGAAAAAAAATTTTGGCATCTAAAAGGGGAAAACGGGAAAAAAAACCGCCCAATATTTTCTCCAAAACACAAAGGACTTTGGGATTCGCCCCCCAAATATATACAATAAAATTTTT
>Ga0123355_10003323_pt1 | contig 23018 bp, 18 predicted proteins | sample TergutEmb28metaG_3_FD_89872 | JGI IMG/M metagenome (GOLD analysis project Ga0123355, IMG submission 89872) | Embiratermes neotenicus P1 segment gut microbial communities from Petit-Saut dam, French Guiana - Emb289 P1 | ecosystem: Host-associated > Arthropoda: Insects > Digestive system > Gut ... | reverse complement strand
TTCTGCTCTACCTGTTATAACAAGCTGACATTTTAAGATGAATAGTTGGTAACTCCTCCCCCCCCCCCCCCCCCCCGGGGGGGCGCCCCCCCCTCCCCTCCCCTCCCCCCTTTTTTTTTTTTTTTTTCTCCCCCCCCCCCCCCCCCCTCCCACTCTCCCAGTCTCCAGATTGCGCACGCAGGCAGTACTGAATGCAAACACCAGTTAAATGTTAGTCGTGCACAGCAAATTGTAGCGCGGTACAGACAGACTGATGAACGCCAGAGATGTAACAACGACTTTTGCAGTCTCGCGCATTATTGGATTGTATTGGGATGTCATATTGGCTGGAAGTTGTATATATGTTTAGATGGAAAGTGTTGCTGGCGTTGTAAGTGTGCTGTCGAGTTCCCGCAGACATCGCGCTGTGCTTGAGTGACTGGTCTGCATTCGTTATTAGGCGCGTTCGCATAGCCCTGTTCCCTTCGTCATGTCCGCCTCCTCGTCCGCATGTACAGCTTGGCTTCCACTTGACGAATTTCCACAAAATTTCATATTGGGTACTTCATTGAAAATCTGTCGATAAAGTCCTATCTGGTTAAAATCGGACAAAAATATCGGACACTACGCGAAGAAGTACGTTTTATTGTTTCCTAGCGACTTTAAATCGCCATAAAAGCGCCCTCTTGGGGAATGAAATGGTATCCGGGTGTTAGGGTGACGGAGGAGGTGTAAGCATTACGCGAACGCGCCACAGTGTTGCGGTGTACGTACATTCTCTTATATGAAACTACGTAAGCCCGGCGTAAGCGCTAGGTTAGGTCGGCTTATACTTACAGACATGGCCTTTGCGTCGTAATTGGAAACCCTTATGTATCTACAACCGATAATGAAGGGCGTTTGGTAATGAATGTATGGGAGTGTTTTATCCGGTTGTAAATGAATGTGGAGCATCGGTGAAAGGTTGTCGGGGGGAGGCATTGGGATAAAATCAGTCGCGCTGCGGATGCAAGCCCATGTGGTGTATGTGGGGGACGAAGTGGCACTTAGACAAGGTTTCGTCCTAGTGTTTTTGGCTTCCCCTGTCAGGATTATTCCGCCAATAATGAAACCGCCAACCCTTCACATAACGCATTGCTCTGCATATCAGCTGTGGCGGACAAGAGCACTGAAATTTCCATTACCGCGCAATGGTTTTCTGTTGGCATGCATTTTGTAATACGCAAAATTTTCATCTTGTTTTGGCTCGACAGTTCGTTTGCTTTGCACTTTGTATGGGTACGCTGTATAATACTCAGCCCTCATCATAAATACAATCACTTTAATTGGAACAAATGAGTTAACGTGCTTCAGCTGTCTCTGTGAGTGCCCGTTCCATTACGATAATTGCGGATTACAAGCCAAAATTCAATTCGTAGCGTGGTGTGCCTCGCGCTTTCATAGTCTAGCCCTGCAGGCTGCTCACAGGCGAGGCCCTCAGTATGGTTTGAAATGTTGGGTACAGAACCGGTAGCTACCTGTTGTGAAATGGAGCAGAATGCAGATGATGGAAAGTCCGTGTTCTCCTTGCTTGCTTCCATACGTTTCTCCCTGATCACGTCTATCAGAGTTCCTGTATTTCTGTTTATCGCAGTTAGCCAGAGCCAGGCTAGCGTATTCGGAGTAGTGACAAGGCTGCTAGCTGAACATCCGAGGTACCGTAGTTCGATTACCGGCAGGTGCAGCACTTCTCTAAAGCGCTCAAACCGACTCCTTGGCTCCACCAAATCTATTCAGTGGGTACCGCGGGTGCTTTTTGTGTGGGTAAAGCGGCCGGGGTGTGGAGCTTTACCTTCACCATCTGCGTTTGCATAGTGTGCGCAGTAACAACTTGACGTCTTCCTAATAGGGTAACATCATGAGCATAGACCAGAAGCTGATGTGTCCCTTTCAGTTCCAGTCGCATCTAATTCTCCAGTTGCTTCTCCGATTCCGTTCCTTTATATCACAGGGTGTGTTGAAGAAACACGATTGAGAATGTTTGATGCACCGTCGCATGTGTAAATGGATGTGCCGGTGAAGAGAGGTTGCCAAGAACCAGTGCCATGAAATGACACGGTCACCGAAAGCCCCGGTATAGTAGTAGATATTCCTTGGCATTCGCAACACCCCCACATGGTGACCACGGTCGCTATATACATGAATACCATTTTCTTTGTGAGCGCTGTATTTTCTACCCGTAATTCATACTCGGAGATTGGATACCTGTAACCATTGTCTAAACTGTTATGGGTAACTATAATTTATTTGGTAGGGAATAGCTGGCCACTCTTTCAAACGACGAATTTTTCTCTATATTTCTTAAGATCCAGTTATTCATGCTCCGTCATAAAACAAAAAATCTTAAGCCAGTGAACGTATGTAGCATTCGGAATTTCATTTTAATGTTGCGACTTTGTTCTGCCCTGTCATTTCAAGTAATGATATACGATTGTGTTTTAGCGAGCGCAAGGAGCCGAATATGAAGACTCATAGATCATGTACCGCTGTTTCTTATGCAGTAATTACCAGTCTACCGTACTTGTGGTACAGGGCTTTCAATTATGAAGCTCCGAAAATGCTTATAAAAAGCAAGCAGGCTTAGCCTAGTTTAGTGCTTGCGCAGCGGCATATAATGATCACCTGTGCACTAGCAATAATTTCTTACCTGTTTGCTATTTTCATACTCTTAATGACTCTTCCTTCGCGGCAGGTTTACCGCGTCCTGCTCTCGGGCTGTCTTTTCGTTAATTTGCGCCGTACGTGATAAGCAGACCTCGTGACTGGCTGCATGCGTGCGGTGGAAATGCATGCGGTTCATACAATCGATCCTGACGCAGAATCGACTACAGAATGATGTGGGTTGAAGTTTGACGCTCTTTGTGTGATAATTTGTAATTAATGGCATTACGTCATCTTTTGCATTATCAAGACCCATTTTCGTTCTGTAGAGATTCATGATAGTACATCTGTGAGTGATTTAGTGGAGAAAGTCTTGAGGACAGCAATAAAGCCACTGGAATACGCAGGAGGGATAGGTAAAATGGGTGAAGGGGGGAATTGGAAGAATATCGTGATATGATATATTTGTTAACTGCAATTGGGTTGTCACCCGGTGGCAGTATTACAGTACATATTTACACACAGACAGTACATAGAACAACACAAATGACAACTAATTTGGAAGAGTGCGGGTCGTGCCCCGTCAACAACGAAGAAAGGAGTACAATTCTAGAAGACTGAAGAATGAATTAAAAAGAGCTGCTGACAAGACAAAGTAGGAATACATTGAGAGTATGTGTGACAAGATAATGGAATTTCAAAGAACAGGATGTTATTATGTCTGAAGACAAAGAAACGAGGTTGGGAGGAAAATCATTGTATTCTAAACATTAGTATTGAAGACTGTCAATGGATTATAATAGTAGATCAGAGACAGGGACTAAAAATTTGGGAGAATTGTGTTACAGAGCTCTAGGATTGAGCTAAGTGACCAGAAAATCTGGAAATCGAAACCGAAGAGGCAGTAGATAGTGATCAGAAGACACTTGCATCCTGCATAGTGCAGTGGGAAATGGCTATTGAGGGGGGGAGGAAAAAGAAGGGTATGTACCTGTGGATGTAATCAGATTGTTGGGAGAGGATGGTCTGGAACTAGTGGGGCAAGGCTTTCACTGAAGTTACAAAATGCTGCGACCATCGCACCTACAGAAGAGGGAGTAGTGAGGGTACTTAGGAGGAGGATTGAAGAGAAAATCGAGGTTGTACTTGGAGAATGTTAATTTCGGATTTAGAAGAGGAAGAGGCACTGGAGATGCAATTGGAATGCTGGGGATAGTGTCTGGACCAACTTTGATGTAGATGAAGAAGTGTGTGCCTGGAATCTTTGTTATCCAAAAGGATTCCTGACCTTTGAAGATGGGACCAATAGGTTGTCCCGAAACTTCGGTAAAGAATTACCACCCTACGCTGCGTGATTTTCCAGAAGAGCAGCACAGATCCCATCGACTTGGTGGCGTAAGCCTGAAATCATGTGAGGATGATCAGTGAACGATGAATTATTGAGGATGTGGATGGAAGGAGTAGCAGCCTGATTTGTGTGAGGTGACAGCATTTAATTAATACCAGTTGGCAGTCAGGATAGCTGGTGTCCATGCCAGGATTTGAGCTCAGTCTTCAAAAATTGTTGTTGACCCATTTTGTGTAGACAGGTGGGAATGCCATTGTGAAATGTTTCCTGCTGTTGTAGTGGTAAATTTCTGATGTCGCAGATTTATTCACATTAAAGGTTGCCTCCATGTGATCAAATTTGATAACATCATCCATGCCCATACATCATTAAAATGACATTGTCGAATATAATAATTAAAAGTCACTAAAGTTTCGGACTTTTCCTAACAGGTGAAACTGTGTTTCATAGCACGTGAAGTTTGTGAACTTGGTTCCTCATGTATTGGACCAATCCTTTGTTGCACACGAAGCACCTTAACCTTTTGATGCCTAACGACGACTATAATGGTTGTACCGCACCGCTAACCTCTAAATGTTGCATTTTATATATTTATTCAACAAATATATGTACTGAATATTTTAAACATGGTATATACTCTCCGTTTTTTTCTCTTCAAAATGCAGTTTGTTTCATAATTCTAACATATTTGGTTCCTGTATTATTCACATTTTATATACAGAGTGTGCTAAAATTTAAAAAAAATAATTCCGGCACCAAAAGGTTAATTGACTGGACATGCATCTGGGCTGTTACACCTTCTTGAGGCTCAGGCAGTTCAAGATGAGCACGAAGAACTGTTCTTGGCGAACTGAGCAATGTTTTGCAGTAATGGTTTTTGGATTGACAGCTGTACATGCTTTGGATCAGTTTTCAACAATTAATGCGAACTGTGGACAGACATGCACTGCAAAATCATAATGGCAAACACATTGAACTCTTCACGTCAAAACTCCTGTCCCGAAATACTAAATTAAAACTATGTAAAAGTAACAGGACCCGCACTGACTTATGGGTGAGAAACTCGGATAATGGCTATGGAAGAAACAAATACATTCAGAATATTAGAAAGGAGGATTGTAAGGAAAATAAGTGGACATGTTATAGAAGGAGAATGCTGAAGAATGAGAACAAACTAGGAGATAAAGGACAAAGGGAAGATATTGTAAAATTTATAACATCACTATGACTTAGGTGGTTTGGTCACGTCAAAAGAATGCAAAACCAAGGAATGATAAAACAAATTGTAACAGCCACAGTGGAAGTAATAAGGAAAAAAAGACTGCACAAAAGATTGAGAGATAAGGTAGAAGAGTACTTAAATATAATGAGAATAAAAAACAAGCAGGTATGGCTAGAGACCTTCGGGAATGGAGGAACATATATTGGGAGTCAAGGTCCATAACCGACTGTAGCTCTTGAGAAGAATGCTTGTCAGCTGTATCTGGGAACCACCAGTTTTAAATTTCGGTCATCACGCCAACTACCGGCAAATTTTTCGTGGCTTTCCTCATTTCCTGCAGGGATAGTATCCCAAATTGGGCCCAAACTCCTTCCTCTTATGGCCTGTCTCATACATTGTTCATTTTTATCCTGCCATTCATTCTGTGCTGTATAGCAATGGTGCCATTAAATGAACTAAAACTTAACAAATTTGTAAATAATAGACCTTATAGACATATTTCACTGAGCAGCTGGAACAGAGCAAGATAGCAAGTGGTGCACTCCATGACTCAGTACACACACTGTCAAGGCGTTCTTTACTTTCTGTGTGCCCAGCAGTTTTACAGTACACACGTAAATGTAATATCAAATACTCCCGTAAGAAAAGTATGGCCTTCCCAGTTCTGATTTTCCATGAAATCCACAAACCATAATGTTCACGACTCTTATACCATTTTCGCCCGTTTGGGACAATAAATGTGAAAACGGCAGATGTGAATTTATTAACAACACTAATTACAGCTTTCACTGCTCTAATTTTCAAAAAACTCTGAATTACTGCACAGCACCATGTGGCCATCTTACACAGCGAATTGTATTCAGATTGGCCAGTATGGGCATTGTGTTATTTCCACCCATGAACAAAAGTGTGGTGCTCACTGTACCGAATTGTATGACACGCTTAATTACTGCAAGGCATTACTGGGAAATCCTCTGTGCTGACTGTCTCCCAAATTCATATGTGCCCTTCCGGCAAAGCATGACTCACTGCGCGTATTTTCACGAAACTCATATATGCTTGACAGTGTTTCTACAAAGGACTTCTGTACCGAATTTAATGATAGTCTGATAGTTGCTAATACCAGGTCACAGGATGCATTCTTTTTACTTTGTAGAGAATGCCCACGGTGTTCTCACACACAGTCTGGAGGTATGGAATACAAATTATCTTCAGATACTGGACATTGTCATGTGAGTTGTGTAGTTTTTATGTAAAGCTTCTTCATGCAGATGCCAGGAGCATGCCTTAAATTGGCCTAGAGTGGTCACTCCTACATCCCTGTCAAACAGTCTTTCACAAATCATGTTTATCATATCTAATTGAATACTGCTGAACCTCCTGAGATGATATGGCATTGTGAAATAACTTATAAAGAAAGGAGGAGTTTCAGAGTGACTTATTTGTTGTTGCAGGGAGGTGCGCACTGTGGTACTTGGCAAAGGCAACACAGGACTCGGCTTTAACATCGTAGGTGGAGAAGATGGTGAAGGCATTTTTGTGTCATTTATTTTGGCTGGTGGTCCAGCAGACTTGAGTGGAGAATTGCGACGTGGCGACCAGATTTTGAGTGTGAATGGCGTCAACTTACGTTCTGCCACACATGAAGAGGCTGCACAGGCACTTAAGGTAATGGAACACATTTTTTGAAATGTGTTGTGACTCTGAATTAGTTTGCTAAATAAGTAGTCTTTTCATCATTTCTTCAAGGTATGCCTGAATGAGAATGGTCAGGACATATGACAAAGAAAAATGCATTCATTCCAATTTTTCATAGAAGTTTTGTAGCTCATACTATATGATTTTTGTGATGGTGTTAGTAGTGACGTCAAGCTATCACAATGAGATCCAGATACCTGAATCACTAATATTTCCCATACATAGCCTGTTCAGTAATAAACAAGAATAGTATCACATGTAATTACTAATCATCTTTGTGTTAATCGTTCTGTGTCTTCAGTGTAGAGGAAGGATCCAGGTAGAATATTATATTCATTTTTATAATTACTTTGTGTGCTTGTCATAATGGCTGCTATGATTAATTACAGGATTCCTTTAAAATACATCAGACTTGATATTTCTTTTCATGTTATTATGTGCCATCTCTTGATGATCTTATATAGGCGAATGATGATCTGTGGTCTGCAAATTCTGTGGAATGTTAAAAGACAAAATGGAGGCTGGATAAAATCTGTGTGTAGCTCTGGGTATGGTGGCAATAACTGATGAACATTTATCACCTGATGTTTGAAATTTGGTATGGAAATTGATTGTCAACGTAGAGGTTCTTTTATTGGAAATTGTGTTTGTAAGTGAACAATTACAAGTGTGATGATGGTGTGAAAACCCTTTTGAGGTTATGTCCGGATTTAACATAACAACAACTAATGTGTATCAAAACCAACTGAAAGAAGTCGTGTGGTGCTATGAGATTCTAACAGGTAGAGTCATACTGTGCAACAATCCTGAAATCATACTTCCAGACAGCAAAGAATATGTGGCTGTTGATGTTTCTCCACCAACTGATAAAAATGTAGGGTCAGATGCGACCAGAAGGATGCTGAAATACAAACATGTAGTGTTGGAAGTACAACACATGTAATAGGTGCTACTGGAAATATGTCAGTATCATTTTAGAAGTATTTAGAAGACATGCCTGGCACTATAGTGTAGAACTGGGAATGGCACACATTGAAGGCAGACTGTAACATACCTTATGAAGTAATTTCAGATGTACTGGAGACTTTTAGAGCACCATGCAAAACATGGACCAACGTAGATGGGAGAGGTGGATGTTCCTTCTGTCAAGTTGGGCTTTGGTGATCCAGACTGACAGTAGAACCAACAAACCAGTAGCGTTGCAGCATTCACCATCCTCCTCCTTTTCATCCTCTTTGTTCTTTTTTTCTTTTCCTGTTCCCTTACCTTTCCTCCATTGCCTTCATCGCATGCTGTTGGCAGTTCTGCCATTATGCCTTTTTTTTTTCTTTCTTTCTTGTTACATGATCAGTTTGTCATTTATGTAACAAATACTTCATGATCTATTTTCTTAATATTGTATAAATATGCTTCTATTTAAAAAATGTGACCAGCTGAGTGCAGACATGCAAAGATTAGTGTGTTTATTTGTTTGTTTTCATATCTAATTGTGTCTAATGTAATATTGTAACTATAGGATGAGTAATAAATTACCTCTGTTTTGAACATTTGAGTGGTCTGGAATGTATATTATTTTCATTGGTAAATGCTTACTGTTGTTTTGAAGGATTACAGCACATTCACAGTCAAGGTCAAGCATTTGATTTTTTGAAACACTGGTAACCATTTATGGTCAGAATGGTACATCATCCCAGGAGTCTTGAATCTTCATCAGCACTGCTGTTAGAATGTCAAATCTCAACCTCTTTTGTGTTTTAGAAGATTATATCACCAAAGCATTCACAGTGTTACATTTACTGTTGACACAGGGCGCAGGCCAGACTGTGACAATTGTAGCCCAGTACCGGCCAGAGGAGTACAATCGTTTTGAAGCAAAGATCCATGATCTTAAACAGCAGATGTCACAACAGATTATGTCAGGCACACTCATGAGAACCTCACAGAAACGATCTCTCTATGTCCGGTGAGTTTTTCACATACATCATGCAATAATGTTATGTGCTGAAGTTTCAGCATGACTAAAATATGAATCTTGTGATAATATTTTCATCAGACTAAAGGATGTTAGACGTGTATAGAACCTTTGCATTTTGTCATCAGTTCTGAAAGCTTTTTCAGAGGGAAGTTGTCTGCAAGTGGGTTCCTTGCAGTTGCCATTTGGGTCTGCGGAAGTGCTTTCTGGCTGCTGTAATTAAATTTTTCAACAACTGCCTGCTGTAATTAACAGGGTTCATAATGAAAACTTGCCTGATACAGAATCAAATAAGCCTGGTAGATACTTTGGAAAACACGCAACTTGAATGTGGTAAAGTTTTGTTAAAGATGGGAATCTACATTAAGGTAGTAGAGCAAAATGCAGTTTATTTTTGGATTTTGGTATCCTGCTAAGGCCTTGTGGATAGATGTGTGAATTACCGGACACGATAAATTGTTCATGTTTCTTTATAGTGTGAAAGAAGATGCAGGTTAGGACAGCTTTCACCTATTGGATATCACTGGTTGTGAAAAGATTACTGGGAAATTCTTATTGATATTTGGAAGTGTAAATTGGGTGTGTTCCTAAGATAGAAGTGGGTTTAGAGGTTGACACTGGAGGTACCACAAAGGCCAGCATTTATACAAAGCACTTTAGCAACTTATTGCCATGGAAATCACATTATCATGAATTCAAACTTCCAAACACCAGCTTCTGCATAATTCAAGGCATATAGGGCCTTGTTTCCATGGAACTCGCCTTATTGTGGGTGCCACCTTTGTAGCACTGCAACTTGTCTGTTTATGCAAGACATGGTAGCATCTGGTTATTGTAGAACATGACTGTGAGTTCAGATTTGCAACACCATGGCTCCTGCATTTATGCACTACTGAAAATTAAAGTTTAAAGGAATGCATTTCACATTAATGTATGCAGCCATAGCATTTTGTACAAAATAGGTTATATGGTAGATGGTAAAGGAAACAACATGAGACTTTGTTGAGTGAATGTGTTGAAAATGTAAGGCTGTGGTGACTGTCTCTCACTGATAAGTGAAATTTTTTTACCAATGCTCTTGCTGGCCAATCCTGAGTTGCATACCTTTCTCCTGCTGAAAAAGAAATTAATTGTAGAAGAACATTATATTTTTCTCCCTGTTATTGCACTTTTTTTTAGTGTAGTGATTCTGTCATTGTCCATAATTTCATGTTTCATGTCTTTCATACAATTTTATATTGTATATGTTTACCTTTTTCTCTTCCAGAGCATAAGAGCATAAACATATTCTTTATCTGACATTTCAGTTGTGTGTGCTTTCAGAGCTGTCTTGAACTGCTTCCCTAAGTGTCCTTGGCCTCATACATATCCATGAACACTTGTACATTGAGCTGACAGTGTTTTATTATTGGCAGTTTCTTACCACCTTACAGTATAAATCACGTTATAAACCTTTGCATTATGGTGGTAATGTACACTAATGGAGTCACAATGGATGTCAGAACTAGGGAGATATGAAAGCTAGCTATATGCATACCATTGTATCATAGGCCTTTACAACACTAGGCTGCACAAGGTGTCATGGCATATGGATCAGTCTGCAGTTCTTGTACATTTGGTTTGCCCAGAAAAGCTTTTTTGAAATTTTCTGATGTTTGAATTACACACCTTTATATATATATAAAAACTGCAACCTGATGCTGCAAGGTGGGTCAGAATGTAACATTGTAGTCATTGGAAACTAAATGTGCTGTAAAAGTAAGCTGTGAGGTCTGAATATGTGAAATCTTCCTAGAGTTTACAAAGTGCAAATTATTTCTTAGTATTAGTAATTCATTGTCATTGTCATGAACAATACAACAGATAAAATATATGTGAAGTCAATGAGTTTGAGTCATCTGGCAAACTTATGTGCCTGTAACAAAGTATTATCTGCTGCACAGTGTTGTTATTTAGTCAGACAATGTTTCATAGGGCAGTGTGCTAGCTGAATGTATAGCCTTGTGGACTGAGACTTCTCACATTGTGGGGATCTATTAAGGCATTCAGAGGAACATGAGGAGTCTAAAGACTCTTCTTGGCTAGACTTTAACCTGTTGAAATATAATGTGTAAATACTTCCCTCTGTTGGCGTGAACTGATTCACACGATAAAATTATACACTAGAATTATGTGTGAAAATGGAACTTCAATAAATGGGATTAGGCACTGATTCTGACATGAGAAATTCCTTCAGGACTTCCAACATTTGTTGCTGCCATTTATACTTGTTTATAATAATGTCTGCACTTGTAACAGAACATCTTCTCCCTCAATCTGAGCGATGTTTGGCTTTGTCATACTATGCCAAATCCCTTTTTACAACGTACTGTCATACAGAAGTCTGACACATCACTCAAATGATAATTACTGCAATCTTTCTTACCAGAGTATGGTTATCTTTTTATCTGAAAATCAATACTGAGTGCAAGAACATGAACCTAAATTTTTACAGTTGCAAAATTTTTATCAACCAAAATTACTTTGTTCTCTGGAACCTATAAATCCCCTTTGCATCCATCATATCTTTCATCAGTCACTATTTCATTAATCTTCCAAGACCATGCTTGGTTCCCATATTTGGGGTGTCCCTTTGCTCAGTTAATTATTTACCATGACATGAAAGTAAATGCCAGTGGAGGTATAAGCTTCACACATACTTAAATTCAGCACTAGATAGAGGCAAATGGTCAGCTTTTTATCCCAAACACTTATCCTAGTACCCTTGAAAGGGGAGGCTGGATGGGCCTCAGAGCCAGTGTCAGTGCTTTGGAGGAGAGAAACCCCTTTGCTCCTGCCGGGAATCATGCCATGATTCTGTGGCCATCCAGCCTTGTCACTTTAAAACAGTACTGGACATTCAGTTGATTCCTTTGAGAAAACATTAGTTCTGCTTTCTTAAAAGTAATGTATGGCCCAAATATGCTTATTGAGAGTCAGTTGATCATTGCCAGTTGTCATAAAGGAGTTATCAGTATGAGTCTGAGATGTGAGAGAGAGACAAAGACTGTTGCAGGGAAAGCACTACAACACTGACTGTTTGACCCCCCCCCCCCACTCTCTCTTAACTAGTTCAGGTAGAAGAAGGAGTGATTTGAAGGTACAAACTGTGTTATGAAAGCTATTCTGGGGGAGCACTGATAAGTTGCAAGCCATTGTTGTACCATTTGTGCTTTTCAAATGGGGTTAATATAAGAACAGTGAACAGTCCACTAATGTGATTGCTTGAAGCATCGTATTGTCCTCTCCTCTTTCCACAAAAATATGTGTACACTTGTGAATTACAGCCCTATCATAATTTAATGGGTAAAAATACATTTCAGCCAGTGTGCTGTCCATTATATCAGGGAAAATGTAGACATCACATATAACAGGCAGTGAAGAAAACTCGTAATTTTGTTGCAGCATGTGTGACATGAAAATTCATAGTAATCTATAGATTGCTGTATTTATTCCATTTAAAGGAGAGATTGTTATTAATTCTGGTACATGGGTGGTTTGGGGAGACACAAAGTCATTTTTGTTAAATGACTTGGACTTTCCTCATCAGCTGTTGGTGTTAAAAATTACAGTCTTATCACAATATTTTGAAAAAAGTTTTTTTTTTTTTTTTTGTGTAATCTAATCCTTAACTGAAAGGAGGAAATTGAGAATTCAGCAGCTGATGGCACTGTAGTAAGTAGGTAGTTTGCACGCCAGCAGTTGCATGTACTTCATGCTCTAACAGTAACACTTGCAGCTGTGCTCTGTTGATAAAATATTTTCTTTTCCCACTTTTTTTTACAAATACTTCCTGGAAACCACCAGCGGGTCGTGACCCACCAGGTGAGAACCACAGACTCAGGGAATACTGTTCTATGAATAATTAAGATTGCAGTTGATCCTTCTGAGAAAATAGTATGTAGGGAGGAAATGTTCCATTGGTGGTGAAAAGAAGTTAAACAAGAAACTGTTGTTAATAGTTGGTCATTTCGTATCAGATATAGCAAGCAAGTGGCATTGTTTTAATTTGTGTGGTTATTGTAGGGCTTTGTTCGATTACGACCCAAATAAAGATGATGGACTGCCAAGTCGAGGATTACCCTTCCGGTATGGTGACATACTGCATGTAACAAATGCTAGTGATGATGAATGGTGGCAAGCAAGGAGAGTCCTTGCCTCTGGTGAGGAGGAAGGGATGGGCATTGTGCCATCCAAGCGGCGATGGGAACGGAAACAGAGGGCACGAGACAGAACAGTAAAATTTCAAGGGCATGTTCCTGGAGGGGTTATTCTCGACAAGGTAAGTTATGTTTGTTTGAATATAGTACTACACATTCTAGTAAGATTCTGAGTACTTGTGCCAGCTGAATATTTGTTCACAATTAAAGTGTGTCATTATATTTTGTTTCTAATATGGGTAAAATAAATGTTGAAAGGCCACTTGTTAATATAGTATCACCTGTAATGCGAAGAACTGTTACAGTGATGGCATGAACATTCTGAGTATCTAACAAGTGACTTCTTTAAATTAATACAAGCATCTGTCCTAGGATAGTGGGGGAAAATATCCCATATGAAGAAATAAGAAGTGTATATATATCTACCCTGTTTGGAATTATTATTTTTACTGTAGGTTAACTTGTGTTGCAGTGTGTAGTATAGTGTGAAATGTCCACTAAAGAATACTATCAGTGAGAATGAAACGTGTGGTGCAATTCTTTTAATTACCATACTTGAACAATTCAAATTAAGATCTCATTACAAATTGCATGTCATTTCTTATATTATGGGGCCTTTGAGGACTAGCATTGAATAGGCTGAAGGCTGTAAAGAATTTAAGAAATGTAAAATGAATGGAAAGTTGCTTATGATAAAGTAGTTTCTGGAGAGTGAATAACAGCAAGATGTCAGCAAGTCATTTGTGTGCATTGTAAGAAGGAATGGTCCAGAAGTACTGTTGCTGATATAATTAGTTCCATTTCTTATGAATCTTGACACTGGTCAGGAAATAAGAGTAGCCAATCACAACGGGGGTAAGAGTCAGAAAATTGAAGTATTTTTAAATTTTTTGGTTTAGCCAAGGAAAATGAGTGGTGTGAAAAACACTAAAACGCTTGACTGTACTCACAAGTTTTGCTCAGTACCACATGATCTGGCTGGAACTTGACAAAAAAGCAGATTACTCTTGCTGGCCCATGCTACAGTGTAGCATAGCATTTTTCTGAGTGGGTTTCACCCAAGCTTCACAAGAAAATAAGTGGTAGAATACAGCTGATTAGCACATAGTGACAAAGTATTTGTGTTTCACATACCTAGTATGTTGTCCTGTTATATCAGCATGAGTTTATCCTTAACTCGCACATTACAGAAGGCATGAACAGGGAATTACTGTATTTATATTAAGTTTCTTACCCGACCATTTCAGTTAGCAGGTACAAAGTCAAAGTACTGATAGCAGGCATATTTGGTTTATTCCATTCCACTTCTCCTACACTACTTCCATTCCTTTCTCATCAATTTCATCTTCATAATTTTATGCTTTACTTCATATTCTGGAGTAAAAGAATTTGTAATTTATGCTTCTCTCTTTGTGATCATTATTGTCAACTATAGATATGCATGTGGGGTAAATGAACATCTAGTCCAAAGCACATGCAACACAGTGTCCATTTCTGTCTGAAACATAAATGTGGAAATGTGATTTAAAGTTTTATTTGTATAAATAATGCAGGAATGATTGCAACCAAGAGTGATCAGATACACTTATTTAGTTATCCTGTGATAACAGATTCACAGTGTGTGCAAGTAATTTGCAAGCTACAGATTTATTTCATTGGTGAATTGATGTTGCATATCATAACACTTTCTGGCCACTTGCTGCACTGAGTATCAGTTTCAGGAAAGTATGTCCCAGTTGAACAGCATGAAGCAGTTCTAAAATTCGAAGAGTAAAATCTAAATTTGGTGTGGAGATGTGTCAGACAACCAAATAAATGGACTGCACAGAATTGTACACTTAAGTTACCCCGGCATTTAAAAAAAATTACAATGTAATATATGTAAAATTTAATAAGATACATTTAAAGTGTGCTACTGGTGTTTCAGTTGTTCTAATTTATGTATGTGCCAATGTGGGATCTTTAATGTGATATTTTCAAAATCACAGTTCAACAATTCTAAAATTTGAACGGAGTGACTTGGACTAGGTGAAATGTCATGTGTCAGTGAGCATATTTGGATGATGACTAGGTAGATCAAGTGTCTTACTTGAAACATTCTGATTGTACTTTTTACAGCAGTCTACATTAGATAGAAAAAAGAAGAACTTTTCATTCAGCAGAAAATTTCCTTTTATGAAGAGTAAAGATGACAAATCAGAAGATGGTTCAGACCAGGAACGTAAGTACATTTTGCTTTTGTATATACAGTATACACATATATCATTATGTTTCTCTTACATATATTTATAAGACTTGGTTCTAGTTCCTGGAATAAACGTTTCTACATTGAGGTATGTGCTGACTTCTTTTTGTTTTTGGTATCAGGATGTTGTTATTGTTATCCATTGTATTGAAGTTGACTGGGTGAAATCTGGAGTGTATTTGGTGTTACCTGAGTAATGTGTAACCACTATCACATAAGTATGGACTGGGCCAAGTGGTAAAATTGTTGTATGCTATGGGAGACTGTGGAATGAATTGTCTGGTAGTAGTAACTTTATTGTCTGTAAGTGTATCTAATGTTGTCTTAATAGATATATAACTATGACACTAATTCCTCTAGTGAATGTGGATGTAGAGCTGAAAATTTTTTTATGTTCTGTCGACCATGCATCTTTATATAATCTTGTAAATGAAACCAACTTTGTGCACAGTTTCTCTCACTGTATTTCGTCAGTTTTATTTATAACCTCTACATGTTTCGGACCTCTCCAGGTCCATCATCAGGAGGAAGAACTGTATTTATGCAGGCTGGAATTCCATCCTGCATACCAGACAGTCAGCTATACAGAATAACATGTACCAAGTGTCACATAAACACAGATGTTCCTCCTGATGATGGACCTGGAGAGGTCTGAAAAATGTAGAGGTTATAAATAAAATTGACGAAATACACTGAGAGAAACTGTGCACCAAGTTGGTTTCATTTACAAGACAGAAAATTATGTTCAGATCAAGCTGAATGCCTGCATTGTTGAATGAGTTTTAAGAAGTATTAATTATTATGATTTTGAAGACTAAGGGCTTTGAGGCAGTATCATCATACTTGACTTTCTATAATCCAGGTCTTTAAAATACGTATGTGTGTTACATGTAAACATTTATAGAATTATCATATTGTGTTAGTAGTAAATGTGCAGTAAGAATTACTTTCTTTTCAGTAATGAAGGTGATTCTTTTCTTTCCTTCTTTAAGCCACTTTCCCAGTATTCTTCAGTCCCCATTTCAGGTCAGATTATGATAACATGAATGACAGTTTTTTTTTTTTCTTTTCTTTTCTTTTTTTTTCTGACAATAATGTGGTTGTCAGATTTTTGAGACTGTGCGGAGGAAATACTGCTTACTGAAGTGACCTATCATTTCTGGTGCCATCCTGCTCTGGTCTGTGCTCTAAAATATTCTTGGAATGAGGGTACATGGCCCCAGGCATATATAAATATATATACCCATGATAGTAAATTGCATGATGCATGGTTGTTGAGTGATTATTCATTAGACCTCCTATAATACAGTGTGTTTGGAGCTACATTTATCTTATATAGTAATCCTTGTAAGCATGTTAAATTAACACATTTTCAAGAATATATTTTGGATTTGTAAGTTCTACTCATCTGAAGTACTACAAATTCTACAGCTAAATTTAATCATAGTATTGATTGATCATCCCAAGACATTGTGCAATAAAAAAAAATGCAAAAGATGTATGTTTAAACACAGCTTGTTGTTAAAGATGAGTGTTGACTCGTATTTGTGATTGGTCAATCCAGGACATTCTACATTAAAAGTAGAGTACAAGAATTTATATTTTGGGCAAAGTTAATTTTAGAGGCATGTATGTCTGTACTCATGCTTGTATTTAAAGGTGAAATCCTATCTAAATTATGACTTGCCAGGTTAATAAAAATCCCAGTGATATTAACTTTTCCCAGTTAAAAATTAGTATTATATTATGTTAATTCATTGTAGTGGTAGGTGCTTCTTTTTTTAACTATGACCCGTTTGAAAAGAGAAGAACTAAAGGGGATTTTCGTGTTGATGTTTAGGGTTTTCATATGAAGTAAAATACATGAGTGATGGCAAGTAAGTGAAACATTTTGCACAGTAGGAGAAGGAGAGATACTTCAGTTCTCAATCTGTTTCTATTCAGAATTGTTCTGAAATGTTAAATTCTTACACATTTAATACCACAATTGGACAAGGAAATGGTCCACCACAAAGTGTTTGACTTTGTATTAAACATATTAGCACAATTATATTATGTTAATTGTGTTAGTCATATTGGAACTGTCAACTTTGTTGCTATTGGAGGTGGAAACCAAAAGTGTGAAAAATGTACTATTGTGCGTGTAAGGAATTCTTTGTGTGTATTTATAAAATTTGAATTTCATGAAGATAAAAAATGCATAATCATAATCTCTAGTAGTCAACACGTTCTGACCTAGATGCCTAGTACTCAGAATTAAATGAGGGATGTAATTACTGATCTCTACATTCATTATATGAAGACAGTTTTGTATGCATGGTGATTTTTTTTAACTGTTGATGTGTCACTTCATATTTACTTCAAACTAATCAGATGCTTTAATAATTCAGGCTGTCTGCAGTTTTGGAACAGTTGTTTATATAATTTGTAAAAGTAATTAATGTGCAACACTTTCTTTGGCCAATTTGTATTGCTCTTGTATGTTTTCTTAACATGATGATGTGACAAAAAAGTTTAATTAACCTGTTGGCATTCTCTGATATTGTCCACACGAAATACTTACTTACTTACTTACTTACTCCATGAAGCAGAGTCCTTCTTGAGAAGCTAATCAATTCTCAGCTAGTCAAGAAACTCCCTGCATTTAATGGAACCCAAAGGTTCATTACTGCATTCACAAGCTCCCTATCCTGAACCCCGTCACCACGGTATGGCACATCCTCAGGTTGCGGATGGAGGAGTGACCTACAATGTAGAGGGTAGCTGGGAATATATTGAATTAGCAGTCGCATACAGCCAACAAGGGGTGGCCCTCCAGCTTGGGGGTTCTGACAGGTTCTGACAACTCCTCACTGTAAAAACTGTCTTTGTGATGAAACATAAGCACGTGCCACTTGAAATATGCACTGAAAATTAACCCAAATATTTCACATAGATTCCTTGAAAACTGATGCGTAATATCTGTTTACTGTTGTCCAGGATAAACTATTTTGACCGATCTTGTGACATTTCAGAACCATCATATGAAACCACCTAAACATGCATCTAGCCTGCAGCCAAAGGGTAAATGGGAAGCTATACCTATCAGTACAGTGTTGATTGGTATATAGATATTTTGTATAGAATGAGCAAAATTTAAATTGATGTTGAATATTATATGCATGTCAACCGAATGTTAGGGCTTATGCAAGCATGTGTATTATTAATACGTACTGTACCATGTTTTTGCCTGCTTGCATTGTGGTATGTTTGTGACATATGTTTTCTGTTCTCTGTGCATCTTGTAGCATCGCCTACCACTCCAAACATCGATGGTGACTCTACATCAATACGTAAGTGTGCGTCTCTTTCTAGGCATAGTTATATCCCATTGTAGTCCCACGTAAAGATTGCTGATCTTCTCAAGCCTGGGGCTGCTTAAAGCAAAACACACAGCATCTTGAGGGAGTAATGCTTCATTTGGGATGAAATAAGTCAGTTGCTTGATATATCCATAAGGAATCTTTGCAATTATATGCCAGTATTTGCTTTTATAATCATTGGCATTCTTTCCGTCATGCAGTTTAAAGTGGTCCAAACCAGTCTTTAATATGTTAGGGCTTCATAATCATTCTTCTTTCTATTCTCAGATATATGCTTTTCTAAACTTTGCATTTTGAGATTGTGCACTTTAATAATGTTTCTCTTACTCATTTTGAGTACTGTTTCTAGGTGATAATCCAAGCCCCTCAGATACTGCATACTTTGTGATTGCACATTATATAATTACAAAGTGTGTTGTAATTAGAAGCCTAATAATCTTAATTTTTGTCTGATATCTCCCCAGAATTGTTTGTTACACGGTTTGGAGGAAATTTGCTGTGTGTTCTCATCCAATATGACTTATGTTGGTGCCGTATCATTTTTATGACAAACATTGTAAAATAATTAGATATTTTATATGATGCAGAAGTATGTTATCTGAAGAAGTCTTGTGTTGTACTTACTTAGAAACCGTATGGAATATTCTGTTATATTATTATGTTACCTGTGTTGATGTCTCATTGACATGTTCTCTTTGACGGGTTAGTAGAGTAAGGTATCCGTGTGTTTATAGATACACCGTATTACGTATATGACCATTTCAAATGGCTGAGTGTATGTGTATTGAAAACTGTAATATAGATGCTGTATAAAATTACACTTGAGTCTTGGTAAGTTAACTCATGGTTGAACAAGTGTGCATCTTCTAAATGAAATGACTGTTCTTATAGCATCCAGTGAGAACTGTTCATAGTGTATGGCCTGATACTGAGCTGGTTGTATCTTATCTATTTACTTGCTTTTGATTTATTTAAAAGCATTTAGCTTACATAAATTTGAACAATAGCATGTTTAATGAATAATGAGTTAAAAAGAAGTGAAGTGATATAGTCAGGCCTAATTTGAGGTTCTGTCCTGGCATTTACCTGGAGAGACAAGAAAACAGCCTGGGCCAGTGTTGGAAACTGGAATTATCAAATATTAAGCAGGAATATCATCCACTTTCTTGATTGGGTGTATGTCTTAAAGTTGTGTCGTAAAGTTAGATCTTTGATTGGTACGTCGCCTTAAGAGTTCTTTTAAATAACAGTGAAAAGATGAGAATGTGGAAGCGATAGCTAGGCTTTGGGTGGGAAATTGAGCAGATGTATGTCAGTTAATTTTCTTTTCACATTCTCTGTCTCTGTCTCTCGCTCTCTCCCCCCCCCCACACACACACACACACACACACACACACACACACATGCGCACACACATACACACACACGCTCACACAATACCCGTCACTTTCCTTAATATAGAGACTTGTATATTGATGACATGTTGCTGTTGCTGACAGCTGTGACCAACTGTGACGTTGTGAATACATGCAGGACAGAAACCCTTGTCCAGCTACATGGAATAAAAATAAAGCACTTGTAAATATAAAATATTTTGATAATCAGTCCAAATAGTAGAACTAATATGCTTTTAGTATGCATAAAAATAAGACTGTAATATGTAACACTTCAGTGTGCTGATTATATCACAAATTTAAGATGCACTTATCAGCCTCAGGTCTCATAAAATCAGACTTTTTTAAAACAAATTTTATGTATACTTTGTTGTTCATTTTGGCGAGGAAGTAAGATGTCACACTTGTGTGCTGCACAAAATGGTAGTTCTGATGTTGAGGAACGAGAAACTATCCCATTGTATATTGTTGAACATATTCCACATGAAAGTAAATCATCTTTCCATCTCTCTGTTGTGAAGGATAGGTGCTGCGTGCCTTTTAAAAGTGAGGTTTGGTTCAGCGTTTTTGACACTCCTCACACATGTAGATTGTGTAAAGAGGAGACTGTAAAATATCCATATAACTCAAGAAGTTTAAAAAAACTAGGTAATAAACACTTTGATGCCAAGAAGTTTGTTCAGACTTAAGTGTCTACATGGCACATGGGTAGCAGATGGTAGTAATGAGATATCCACATAGACACCAGTGATGTACAACTATTTGTTCCACTGTGGCTAGACCTGCATCCTGTCATAGGCAAATTGGTGTCAAGTGTCTGTAGCCAGAAGGTGACAGGGTGCTTCATGTTGGCTTTTGTTGCAAAGTGTTTGCCTGCCAGATGCTTCTGAAGGGGTCCAAAGAGATGGAAATAACTGGATGCAAGATCAGACTGTAACATGGGTGGTCCTCCCAGCCATAGTATCATAACTGGTCACAAGTCTAACTGGCAATTTTGGGCCTGACATGATCATACAAAATGATGATGTCTTGGTATGTCAGCCCAGGTCTTTTGTGATAAATGACCTGCCATAGCCTTTGAAGTGCACTACAATAACACTCAGCAGTTACAGTGTCACCACAGTCAAGGAAATCCACCAGAAGCATGCCATTATGGTTATCTTGACCCTTCACCCTTGCCCCCTCAAAAAGACATTACTGCATTCTTCCTTCCTGGTAGCATTACTTGAAATTTCTTTGCTGGAGGAGAAAATGGGTGTTTCCACATCATGGATTATTTCAAGTGACATACGATCAACCCGTGTCTGTCTCATGTAAAAATGCACTGCATTATCTTCTTCATAGGCATCACTTGTCAAATGCATTAGACAGATTCCAACATGACAAGCTTTGTGATTGTTTGTGAAGTTCTTTTGACACCCATTATGCACCCGCTTTTCTGTAATCCAGTTGATGATGGACAATGCTGTGTGTATCGCACAGCAAAATGTCTAGCTCTTAGGCTATGTAAGTCAGGTTAGTGGGTCCATCCTCTGATTATGGCATCTGCACAACACACATTGTCATCTGTAATGGACTTGCTTGGGCATCTGAATTGCTGCAGTTTTTCATCACCTGTTCTGCTGTGCACATGCTCCAGACAACACCAACTGAGAAATTTCCAAAGGTGCAGCACCCTTCACACGCAGACACCGAGTCACATTGTGTCCTTTGATATTTGGCCATGTCTCATGAGACCTACCACCTTTAAATTGATTGTACAGCAATATGGCATTCTTACAGTGCCCTTTTGTGGCTGTATAATGACTCAGCTGATCTTTGTGCACCTATTACCTAGAGGAATTCATGTTTGGATGATGCCATTGTATGTGAGACATTTTGTTACCTTATTTTTTAAACTCCCTTGTACATGATATAGCAACTTGCTACGGGCTGGAGAGTCTGGGGATCGAATTCTGGTGGGGGCGATATTTTCCACACCCATCCAGAACGGCCCTGGGGCCTACCAAGTCTCCTATACGATGGGTACCGGTTTTTCCCCGAGGTTAAAGAAAGAGTAGAGCTATACCTCTACTCCCCTCCTGGGCCTTCATGGCCTGTTCTAGGGTTACTTTACCTCGTACATGATGACTAGGATAATTACTAGATGAAAAATATTAAATGTACCCCTGCAGTGAATGCACAGTTATGCAGAAGGTGTATTTTTGACCAGTAGATAGGGCCACATGTTTTCTTGTTTCTATGCGTCAGTCCAAATTTGGGCATACACGAATTTTCCATGCTGTAGTATGTGGACATAGGTTGAAGTGTTTTCATGTCCTGTTGATTTTGTTTCAGCTTTCATGCTGTGCTATACACAAGATGATACCCATACAGAAGGTATAGAAAGATTTGATGTTATAAGCATGAAAGCTACTTTCTTCTCAACACTAATCTGTTTGAGAAATGGGACTGTATTTTGGTTTTGCGTGTCATTATTTGTAGATAATGATAATTTGAAGTAAGAATCATGCTTTATTAAAGTTTTGTATTATGTTTAGGTGGAAAATTATAGAAAGTAAAGGAAAATACATCCTTACAATTACACAGAGAATATATTTAGTAATCAGTGTAGGTGGTTTGTTTCCGCTTTGTCACACATAGTGTATCTGCTGAATTTTTTATATATAATAGTGTATAGTTATATATAATAGTGTGTAGGGAGTCATTTTAGATGTAGGTTTATGCTTAAGAAGTGCATGCATGGCCTGGTTACTTATATGGTTGATAACACGTATAAAACACGTAGGTGCTTTAAACAGAATCATGGTATTTGACGTTCATAGAGCCATGCATTGTAATATTATTTCTATAGTAAAACCAACTAGATGCACCAATGTATCAAATTTATTTTATTTTGGAATGACACTCTACATGTTTCGGACGGTCTTTCCGTCCATCATCAGGAGTTCAAGACTGT
>Ga0123355_10003322_pt1 | contig 23021 bp, 14 predicted proteins | sample TergutEmb28metaG_3_FD_89872 | JGI IMG/M metagenome (GOLD analysis project Ga0123355, IMG submission 89872) | Embiratermes neotenicus P1 segment gut microbial communities from Petit-Saut dam, French Guiana - Emb289 P1 | ecosystem: Host-associated > Arthropoda: Insects > Digestive system > Gut ... | reverse complement strand
GTAGCCACCTGAAACTGATACAGTAACCTCACAATAGATGGCTCTATATATCCCTCAGAGCATTTTGCATTTGGCGCGGTCTTTGTATGTCAGGCCGGAAACTTATGGACCCACCTACGTAGGAGGATGTAGTCCGGCTTACCTTGTCCTTGCCATCGTATCTCTTGTAATGCAATAACATCTATCTTATATTTCATCATTTCTTTATTAATCTCTCGGATCTTCCGTGGTATTAACATTGTCCTAACATTCCAGCTTGCCATTGTCAAGTCCGATTTCCAAATTCCTTTCATCAACATTTGTTTCTCATCCTTCTGAGGCTGACTGTTAGGTTTCGGAACAAATTATTTTTACGGTGTGGGGTTGTCAGCCCCATGCCCAACCTCACCTGGAGGACCAGGGTATCCCTTTTCGTCTGGGTCATCACCCTTGACCTATCTGGCATGGGAGGCCCTACCAGTAGCATACGTTACCGCCAACATAGCTCTTGGGTTCATATGACCACGCAAGCCCCTCCACTACGCCAAAGTAAGGATGCCTTCGGACAAAGACAACAACTACATAATGATACTATTACTGGGCTACTATAATGAACACATTTATTATCAACCTGACGATTAATTTTTCAATCGTAATAATTTTTTTTAAACCAAAACTATATCTGTTTCATCATCAGTTCTACGGAGAGGAAAGGTTCCTGCTTACTGTATAAAAAAGAGCTCTCCCTTAACATCTGACGAGGAAAACGTCCATTTTCGCGAAATACGGTGTTTGAAGTGACTTAAGACAACCGACAGTCTTCTGAGAACACCGTCGTTAGAAACGTTTAGGCTTGGTACAGATACAGTACCTGGTGCATCGGATTCTGAAGTTACGCACACTTGTCATATGAAACAAGTTTACTATATTGTATGTGATTTGCAATTCCGGAACCTCGCGCTTCTCCCTTAATAAAGCTGGTGAGTAAGACAGTTCTGAACGAAGTCATTGGCAGTCGTCTGTAGCTGTTACGGCATAACCGGTAGACTAATGACTAGATTTTATCAGTTCGACATACTGAAGAGAATACGATGGGTCAGTACCTCAGCGATTTACAGATACTACGACGGACGTACTATAGGCCTGCAACATAACTGAATTTGAAATGTTCATTAGAATTGGTAACAGCAATTAGTGTGTGTGGCAGTATTCGCGCTCACAGTGCTCAGAAAATTATTTGGATCTAAAAAATAAAGTTAACAGAAAATTCGTAATTTGTGTTTCTATTATTGTTATTGTGGGTAAACCTAGGAAGCTAGGAAGGGAGAGATAAGAATGCATGGAAAATTTCAGAGACGAAAAGTCGTGGAAAATATTCACTCTGATGACCGACAAGGAGAGGAGAGGATAATACTAAAATAGATCTTGGGGACATACATAGGTTGTGGGGATTGACTGTGGATGGAAATGACTCAGAATGGAGCCCAATGGCGGGCGGTTTTAAACCACATCCCGCTACCGGAGTATTAATTATACAATGCACGATTACACATAACTGGCCACACTTTTCGCTTCTCGATATTGTCCGTAACTGACGATGAAGTGACTTATTAAGCTACGCGTGTATATATAGTTATTTAAGTGTAGCCTCAAAGTACGTCAGCACAGAAGGCGCCCGTAGTGCTCATGCCGCGTCTCTCAGGTTGTCATTTGCCAATTTAGAGGACAAATCCTGTGCAGTACTCTCATGTTGGCTGAGCGTTCATTGGCCTGTAATTTGGTTTTCCGGGAGGGGGTTCATGCAGCGAAAAACCTTTGGAACAAGCTACCTACAATGTGTAACATAATATTTTTGCATTACACAAATATTGAATCTGGACGTCGAGCAAATGCCAATCTTCCTTCAGACGGCATTATTACTGAAGTATGTCCTGTTCCGAATAACTTACATAGAGCGTCCATAACGCTCGCAGCTTAATGTCCCGTGCCTTTAATGTTCATTTGACGGTGATAAAATTCTGTTATTTGAAGAGTAAGTTATGTGACAGTAGCGAAAGATGCAATTAACTCTAGCTACAGGTAGTCTTATGCATTATAAAGGACCAAATCATTTCCCTCATATGTCGTAAATGTGCAACACATCGAAGAATATTTCTCGTAAATGTTATACGCGTATCCCAGAGCTATATAGTATCAAACACCAATGTTATGAACGACGAGGTACTGTTAAGAATTATTCAGCTCGATTTGATGCAGTGTTTTAGTAAGTTAAATTAGCCAGTCAATTTTAATGTGTTTTTCTGTTCCCCAATACCACATATAATCAGATCTATCGAGTCGTTTAGATTTTTAAACATCTGGACAGACTTTACGTTCCAATTTGGACTTACTCGACGATATTTAACAATGCATAAAAATAGTGCAAATATTTTGTAGAGAAACAAGTAATGTTGCAGTTATTAAACACAAAAGCGGAGTCTGTGTTCCATAACAGAACCACATACACAAAATGCACGTTAATTAGTGGTTGGTACGAAATTAAGTAAATGTTCATATGTGATTGAAATAAATCTTTGAATGTGTGCAATTTAACAACCAGCGTTAGAATAAAATATTTCGTACAAAGGAACGTTAATCCGCTTGCTGTCATTCAGTGAAGTACGGTTATCGTGCCACAGTACGTCTGTGAGCTCCTTTTGTGACGTCACGCCAGACCTTGTCACAAGAATTCACCCTGGTTGGCGACTGATAGGACAGATATGAAGTGACAGGCACACCACAAGTGTATCAAGGTCACTATGCACATGTCGCACAGGTTAGGGGGGGAGGGGGGGTAATTTGCGAAGTGAATGGCTGATGTGCCTGAGATCACGTAGCACTGTATAAGTGACGTCACAACCGCCCATTGCTCGGTGAAACAGAACGTTACAGCAGTCACCTGACAGCCAGCTGGCAAGGCTCTCAATATTATTACAGCTCTGAATACTTTCAGTTGCATACTTCCGGACACGAAGCAGGCGCGATTGGGTGCAATAACCAATGTCAGTGGCGGCTCGCGTGGTACTCAGGAGGAGCGGATTTCAACGATATTGCAGTAGACCGGAATGAATTCTTCGTTACTAGTGATCCCATGTTTTAAAAACAAAAAACCGGGAAACCTGATAACATACACGTTACGTGGCTAGGGGAGTAGAACTCAAAATTTTTAACTCGTCACGGAATAAAAATAAAATCAAATTTGTTAACATCACTACGAGATAACTCGTGTAACAAAACTGAAACACGGATAAAAGGTAATAATAATAATAATAATAATAATACAATAATAACACTCGGACACTCAGTTTGCTTACTGATTGTACTTTACGCATCCATTCGCCATCCGTCATATTCTCCGTCGAGACTCTGTAATCACTAATTGACACATTTTCTTCTCCCTCTTCAATTTTATTCCTGCTAGTGGCTGGTTGATGCATGTCCTACTCTTACACGTGTTTCCTCCCACTGCTGGAAAGTCAAAACATCCATATCCATTGTCAGAGATGCTGTGTTTTGACAACTTGGAAAAAAAAAAGCCCATTTACCGTCCCGAACCTAATTTTACGGAAAATCGGAACAGCGCTCTTCAAAACCAATAAAAGATGGACGAGGAGGATCCCTATTTGCGCCTGTAGGCCAGTATCCAGTTGTTTCTCACAAATTCATCGAGACAGTACCAGTGGAATGAAATTATGTATTTGAACGATGGTGAATGACGAATCGAGAGGGATGCATGACGAAATTACGGTGTTCTGCTTGCAAGTGTTACCTCGTCATTTACCTGCAGGGACCGAAGAGAACCACTGAACCCTATCTTAAAACATCAGATGCAGACGGGAATTTAACCGGGTAACTGTGAAACTTGTTAACCCGTTGATATGCCAAAACAAATTAATTCTGAAGAGCTGCAGACATGGATTCGGTCAGTTTCTATAATGTAACGTTAATAGCGAATGGAGTCGCTGTTATCTTCCATATTTATGACCGGTAAAGTACTACAAGGATTAAATAAGCAGTCGCGGACAGCCGACAAGGGGTGGTCCTCCAGCTTGAGGATTGAGCGAGGTGCTAACAACCCCTCCCTGTAAAACAGTCGTGTTATGAAACACTCACATGCGGGATGGACAGGTAGCAAACGCTTGTGAGTGCGGTAATGAGCCTCCGGGTTCCTTGAAATGCGCGGAATTTCTTGACTAGCTGCAAACCAGCTAGCTTCTCAAGAAGGACTCTGCACCATGGAGTAAGTAAAAGTACTACAAGCTCTCCGTTTACGAGCCGTGAAAAAATATACGGTAGGAGGTGGAGGTGTATTTCCACTTATTCTTAATCTCGGTACTATTTGTGTGTGAGTGTGTGTGTGTGTGTGTGTGAGTGTGTGTGTATGAAATGTTTCGTTATGCTGCTCATAAATATATCGGTGGGACATCTTGGGTTGCCAAGAACTATTCGAACCTGAGTAGACATATTAGTGACTATGTATGTTCAAATATACACTCTGTTGGGTTGTACGCACGTAGTGTTCAACATCTGTTTAAAGAACGTTATGACAACGTGACCCTCACGAATAATTCAACAGCCTGAAAGAAACAGCGGGTAGAGGTTGCACCGAAGTTAAATACATTTTTTGTGACGCTGCCGCCCAACGAGAGCCATGGCCTCATCGTTCTTGAGGCTTCTAGATCACACACAACGACGCACCACAATCGGTATGACTGCTCTGGACGAACGATCGGCCTGTCGCAGAGACCTCTACCTGAAAACACTCAGTACTCAGAACAGACAAATGTCCATGCCCCGGCGGGATTTGAACCCACAATCGCAACAGGCGAGCGGCTGTAGACGGCGCAGCTGCTGGAACCGGCAGTTAAATACAGTTATTAAATTAAAATTCCTGTCAGTGTTGACTAAGAAATTTTCTGGATTGTAGTATGAAAATAAACCTCGAAGAACGAATTCTTTAAAGAATCATAAATGAACTTGTAAATTTATAGCCCTTCCAAGAGTGTAGGAATGTCGATGTGCCTTCCTTGCCTCTCTCTTTCATACTGGCGTCACCGATACCGATTCTGATAGCAACGTAAAATGAACAGCAAATAATTATACTGCTGTATGTACACTGCAACTACCAGAGCTCAATTACCACGTATCGGGGTGCTGATAAGTCCTTATCCCGACCAGGAAGGAAACAAGCTCGGAAGCATGTCAGGGACGTGCGCGATTTCAACAACATCGAGACGCGAGCTGTCATCCAAGTTTTTTTTTTTTTTTGCAAGGCAAGGCGCCGAAGTAAATTCACGCCATTCTGACAGAAACATTAGCTTGTTTCCTTCCTGGTCGGGCTAAGGATTTATCAGCACCCTGTACAATAATAATAATAGTAATAATAGTTGTTGTTGGGTCCAGACAATTCTTCTTTTCTAGTTGCTACCGTCCGATTATGGGAGCACGCAGTGGCGAGGTTGGTTGAGGCACCGTTTTACAAGCTGGAAGGTCGCGGGATCGATTCCCGATGGTGTCATTGACATTGACATTCCTTCTGGCCGCACTGTAGCCCTGGGGTCGACTCAGTCTCTAACAGCAAGGAGTACCAGGAATATTACCTAGGGGTTAAAAGTGGCCGGTGCGTAGAGCTGAAAACCTTACACTCTTCATGTGCCGAGTGTCTTGAAATCTGGGAACCTCAACCTCCTGGAACCCTGAACAGGGATTGCTGTACCTTCCGTACCTTTACCATCCGATTATCTTCACGCCGTCATGGTGGTAACACTTATTCCATTAGATATAGATATATATAATATTGTTAATTATTTTAACTTATTAAACCGCTTATATTTAACTTTGTCTAAATGTATACTTGTACGATTGTATATTTGTCATTACATCGTAATATTGTCGCATATAATAATAATCATCAAAATGCCTCTTCTTGGGCTTCCGCGGCCTTAGATGAAGCGAGATGAAAAAATGCACAACCCCCTATCAAGGGTTCATTTTTTAGGGTTTGTACTTAAAATGTTTATAAACGTGGGCATATAAAATGTTGATCAAAATAAAAACAAGAAAAAGTCTTAAAAGCTCTTGCTGTCTCTGGCTGGAGATAAACTGTGTGACCAATAGTCATGAACGACCTTGATTCTCAGATAGAAAAGGTGAACACAGGCGTGGCGCTCTGTCTGTCCTGTGGTAACATCCTCATTATCGAGTCGCAATGTCAATCAATCATACTCTGAAGAAACTCCATCCTTACCATGACATAAGCAAGAAACACGGCCTTGTATATTCTTGCTTCACTGGGGAAGAGACACCTTAAAATTCAGGCAGAATTCGTCCCCAGGTAGTTGTAACAGAAATGTGATGAGCTGAATAACTCAGTAACATGGATGACTGCAGCCTGGAAGACCGGCGTTTGATTCCCGCAAAGGGCAAATATTTTGTTCCGCACTACTAATTCGAGACCGGCTCAGTGGCGCACACAAGCTCCTATCCGTTGATCATCAGGGACTCTGATTCTAGGGTTGAAACAGGGGTCTGAACCTAGTCACTCGCCTCTATCCAGCGCTCAGTCCACGAATGCTTGGAGCTTTATTCCATATTTTGGGTGCTTAAGCTCCCGATAGAACTATATCCTTACAGGTTGGGTGCCCTTTGCCTCAATAATTTAATATCACGCCAAAAATATTTATTTTTTTATTTTTTACAATTTTGCAGCATTTGTATTTCTTCAAACAAAAAATTAATACTACAAAACTGGGGAAATGTCTTTCTTGGGGTTGCGCATGTTTCTTTTCTAAAACTAATCAAATTATTTCGATTGAACTTAGTACTGGGCACCACAATTAATATCAATGTTAAATTCCATTTTGACTCGAATCGACCTACAATAACTGCTACTTTGCGTGAAGCTCTGGTTATGCCAACAAGTTGTTAAAAAAGACTCGTCGTACAAAAACAATACAGTCCGTTAAACGCAATTCCTGTGAATATTTTCAAATATTATTTGAAACAGTTTTAAAAATTATAAGTCTGGCTAAATGCAAAAAGTGTGCAGATTATTGGGATCTGAACTCTTCCTCTTCGTGTATTATTTTATTTAACATATTACACTTAAAAATATTACGTTTATTGAGATTGATACGTTATGGTAAATTATTAACCTAGAAGTATGTAAAAGGATGCGGCTAGCTGTGTACTGAATGGATGTGACACAAAAATGTGATTATGCCTGTAAAAGTACTGTTGATTAGCATTGTCAAAATATGTTCATGAAGTGAACACAAGGTCAGTGAAGACGGTAAATCACAAATACATACAGGGGAACGGTCACACGAATAGGCGCTCTCGTTTGTCATGTGTGAAACAAGGGCGCGCAACAATGAATACCAGGCTGGCACAAACAGTGTACAGAAGTACTACTTGTGAAACGATTTACACCTGAAGAATATGGAGTTGTTGCAATTCTTCACCATATTTGCTTATGCACTTCTGATTAATATACGCCGTAGTTCGTAGTTTCTCGAACTTTCTTCCCGACATATACAAACGTATGGCGGTATTGTTTCAATATGAGATCCGGCGCCTCATTCAACAAACCCACGCCCAAATATCTCACATTCAAACCACATCGACAGAAAAGTGTCCCCCAGGAAAGGTTTTCTTAAAAGAAATTAAACTCTAAAAGATGAATTGCCTGTAGGCAGCCGGATGGACAAAGGAAGAAGCTGCACTATGCATTGTATGTAAATCGATCAACCACTACAAAAAGTAATTGGGTTTTTCAGTTTGTGGTGGGCGGATGAGGGTGCTTGATGGGGTGAGTGAAGATAATGGGGAATACACGTATGGCGTTATCAGATGTGTGCTACAGCACGATGGTTCTTGCATTCTCCTAACACCACAGTCAAACTCTGTGGGTGAACACACGTAAGGGTATCCGTATCAGTCGTCTGGATGCTATCATAGTACAGCAAGGCAGAATGGAAATAACATCGGTGCTGAAGTGCAGAAGATGGTCATATTTACTGGTTTTGTGAGTAGAGAGATAGAGACACTTTTGATATGGCGGTGTTACACGAGAATTTTTTCATTGCCTCATGGTACTCAGTGTGTTAATTAATGGAATAATAACTGAAGCGTAAGGACTAAATTCTCCGAAAAAAAAATCACCCAGAACCATTTTTTCTACCGCAAATCGCACACAGTGTTTTGCAAAATTACGCAGTGTCCTGGTCTTTAGGTTACTAAAGGGTGTTGGCCTTCACCAAAGCCCTAAACTGGAGTTCAGTTCCCTTACGCTGTTTTGGATTGCGTATTCGATAAATCTGCAGCTACTTTTAATGTCAGGCAGTTGAGGGTACAAATCAGATTTAGAATGAAAAAGAAAGAAAGGAATACAACTTATAATTTTTTTCGGTTTTAAATTCATTTTAATAAGTTTTATCCTATAGTGTTATATTCAAGGGCTTCGTATATTCCAAAATGATTCAGTTGTATTCTTCTCCAGTTGTGATACTGGATAAAATGACTTTAAAGTCCCTGAACTTTTGTTAGAAACTGTTGATTGGGCGTATCCTAAAGCATTTGCACAGAGAGATTGATAAATGTTATAATTATTTTGTATTTTTTTTTTTTTGTCAATTATACTGTGCAGAAGGTTGAAACTGTTTCAGATCAAGTGCTGACACGAGGGGAGTTTGTAATGGAAATCTTCATTATATTGTATAAAGAAGAACTTCATAAATACGCGTATTGTCAGTTTGCGATAGACAAGGTATGGGACAATCACTGCAAAAACGAATAAAGCACACAGATATTCAACGGAAATATTCGAAAAGAACAGACTACCTGGAAGACCCAAGCTGCAATAGCAGTATTCAGTTTAATGAGTCTTAGAGAAACATTTGTTTATACAGGACATCCCGTTGTGTTTAATGAGTTACAAGATAAGCAAACTGTTTTTAGCTGCTGTAAAATACACCAATATAATGCTGTGTTTGAAGGCAGCTGTAAACATTGTTTTTATCTTATAACTTAGAGAAACCGAATGCAAAACCGTGCACTGGATTCATGCGGCTTACCTCTTGTTAACAAGGTTCTGAACGTTATTCTTGTATGAAATACGTGGAATTTCTTCACTACCTTGCGATTACTGGCTTCTTCGTGGAGTGTCTGCCCCACAGCCTATACTGGGAAAGAACCGGGCTGTTGTGTGAATAGCCTGAGCTATGTAACATCCTGTTGGAAGTATAAGGCTATGTGCAGAGTTACTTCTGCTGATGCAGTGAGATATTCCAGGAGGTCTATGGCCCACGACGGCGGTTCTCAACATCTGGCGCCCGCGGCGCACTTGGGATATTCGTCTTTATTTGAGGCACTGTAGAACCGGAAATGAGAAATACAATTGGCGATAACAGTGACCTATTTTTGTACGGGGTAATTTATTCTGTAAAAAAAACGTAGAGCAGGAGACTGACGTTTTGAAACAAATATCATTTTGAGCAGCTTAAGTGAATGCAGTGCTTTCCAATATTGTACATATAATACAACACCATTTGCTTGTGCATGTGCTTGTGTGTATGGGATACTGTTTTCAGATTGTTCGTTTTAAATGCTAATTTTTATAATTGATTATACAAAAGCCGTCTTATTTTATTCAAAGCCTCGCGGCATACCTGCTGAGGCCCACAGGCCTTGCGGTGACTGGCTTCCTTTATAGGATATATGAGTATGGTGGAGGCTGTCATCGGAACGCCTGCAGGAGGTAATCACGTGGGCTCTATCCTGTATCTAAACTTTCTTTTGATTTCATGTAGTATAAAAATTTGCTTCATATTGTTTGAATAGCTGTACCATTCAAGATGCTTATATTTCACAAGTATGTAGATTATACTTTTTGTTTACTAAACTACAGGTCACACGCTACCGTTATTTTTCTTTTCACACAGAAATATAATAGACTGAAACGTTTTAAAGCATTGTAGGCCTGTAAAGTACAGGCCCTGAGCACGTAAAGAAGGCGTAACGGAAGCGGTGTCAGAGATCAACTCATTCTGGATATCAGCACGTGGTGCGGTAAGTGGTGAACTTCACATGCCGGCCGCTTTACCCCCATGAGATTGATCACTCGATGCCAACTGCGTAGACGGCTGTGTGGGTCCCAGAGTCGGGCTGACTGTTTCTGAAGAGGCGACAATTTTCTTGTCCCTGCCGGAAATCGAATTGAATGGCGAATCCCCGGACGGCCGGCCCGTAGCCTGGTCAAATTATACAGACTAAGCTACCCCGGGTCCAGTAGCCTTATGTTCACTAATATGGGATAATGTCTCTGTAACTGCTTGAATACGTCAAAAAGATACAGTTTCAGTAAGGTATATCATTCAATTGGCCGCGCTGTCTAAGGCGTGGGTCTGCGGCAGCTCGCATGCTGGGACTGCAGGTTCGAATCCCGCCGGTGCATGGTCTTCTGTCTCTTGCGAGTGTTGTGGATTTCAGGTAGAGGTCTCTGCGTCGGGCTGATTACTCGTCCAGAGGGGTCCTGTCAAGTGTGGGGTGTATGATAAAGAAGAGGGACTGACCCAGTGGGGCCGTTACGCCATGGGGAAAACACATATTACGCAACTGGAAGCAATTCCATTGCATTGGTTTATCGGCAATGAGGATTCCCGGGTGATCGAGAAAATTTTAGGCCAATTGTAGCCCAGTATTTCCTATTGAAATTGTTACAGTATATTATTATTATTATTATTATTATTATTATACACCATTGGGTACAGTCCGCTTAAAGGAGATTTAATTTAGCATTGAGAGATAATTTTTTGTATGTTACCTATACTACGGAATTTCCCCTCGGTGGCTCGTATTCTCGGGTAACCCGGACCACCCCTTCCCCCGTATGGTCCGGTTGACCGAGGTACCACACTAAATCCTGGCCGAGGATTGCGTGGAATTATTGGTCCCTACTATCTAACGACGAGAAAGTTACCATACGAATAAAACTCCACCTATCTTCCCTCAAGTTTCCCGGCTCCATCGGTGCTAAGCAACTTTGCAGTTGATATAAGATTTGCTACATAATATACAATCGACTGCTATATAATATACAGTCGAATCATTGCGCTTGTAACCGTTTTAACTGATCTCTTCACGTTACTGTTCTCTTCAACATTTACGAAACAGCAGTTTCTCATAACTTTGAAGAGGAAACATGTTGAATAAAATTCCCCCATAATTGTTCAACGTTGTACGATATAAACAATAACTTACTGAGAATACAGTAAATCCGCACGCTGAAAGTCGTATAAAATGCATGTTAATTTCACATTTGTGTGCTCTAATAGACGGAAGTCTAGGCGTACATGTAAATTTTACTGCTATGCTGTTGGCTGACGACAGTTGGCAACACTTAATAACCAAAGTTTATTGTAGAGTAGTCAACATGGCTACTTTAGGGAGGTTTACCAATAGAATGTTGCAAGTGAAATTAAACTCCGCCGTTGCTAGACATTCTTTTGTGACATTTAGAGATCCAAAAACTATTCGTGTGGTAGTTGCAACATGCGCGTGTGTAACAGGTGGAGGATTGCTGCTGTACGTTGCACATAGACTTGGTAAATTTAACACAGTGCATGCCTTCAAGTCGAAAAAGGTAAAACAAAATAACAATTTCTTAACACTACGCTGTCCATTCGATGTTGACAACAATTAAATACTGTGCGTTGATTATGTAGGAGTTTTCCCCTAATTGTAAATTCGGTATGTGTAGGAAGAAAGATAATATCAACGTTATCTGTCATAGATGTTTAGTAACATGCAGACATTTAGTGAAAATACATAACATGCTAGCTGTGTCTAGACCTGTATGTTTAAATAGAGGTAACTGCAGTCTTTTGTGTTACGCATTTCCGGAGTGGGTACTTGTCTTGCAGGTGTTTATTTTATTGGTCATATCACTTAGTACAACATGTTGTAATAAATAAGCATGTTCATGAAAATAGCTCTGGAGGCATAATATTGTAACAGTTCTGATTTTCAAGTGCATTATGTGCATATTTATTTTCTAACTATCTGCAGCCGTTAGTGGTTTCTGTGTGGGAGTCTATGCTGTTTTGTTGGAACTGAAATCAAGTTTAATTAATTAATATTTAATGACCAGTTACTTTCTGTGAGTGAGTAATAGGTTAAGATTCACAGTTATAAACCACTTTTAATAGACAATATTTAATCACATATTGCTTATATTGGCTTATTAGTAATACATATGTGCTGATACTGATTTGTACCAGTAACAATTCTTTGGTCTTAATTTAAACTTGTTTATGCATGCAGGCAACTCTGCCCATATATGTGTCATACATAACTGAATGGCATTTTGAACCACCTTTTCCAAGTTTAAATTTGAAATTACATGGATATTATTTATTTATTAATAAATGAATTGACACTTCACATTGCTAAATATGTTTGTTTTAACTGCTGATTGGTTCATTAATTTGTTAGTGGCCTGTCAGTTAACATTTTTCATTGTTTACACTTCTACTTAAAATTTTTTAATTGTTTACACTTCTACTTGTGTTGCAAGTGTTCTCATATCAATTAATCCTCTCAAGTTCAGTGGTTACTGAAGGGGTTTACAAATCCTAGATTCCCAGTCACCTGGGCAACTGAATTTGTGCACTGTGGTACCAAATATATTTATGTTGTTAGTGTGAAACTTGCTTCATATCACCCATCTCATGGCTATAATTTTGAGATGGCACCTATATTTTTCGAATTTTGTGTACTCCTGTGTTTTTAATGCATAATTACGACATTTTTTTCTACACAGTGTAGTTGTGTGTGCTTTTCTTTTCTTACAATGATCAGCAGATATTTTACTCTACAGCATTAACTAAGTGGTCTTTGTAATGGATGCACAAAGTCTCTGTGGTAGGAACTAAATTTTTAGATCTAAATCTGTTTTGTTTCTGAGTTTTACATATCGTACTGAACCAATTCCGGTAAAGAGGATGTTCTAGAAGTAAAGTGATAAAATTAAATATATGGACATGAGATGAAACCGAAATCAGCAACAAAATAATGAGACATTTATATGTAATAAATCACTTGAAAGTTTCTCATGATACTAACAAAATATAAATGATATTGGTAATGAATTTATGACAGGAGTGATTTCTAGAAAGCCATATTTATAAAGAAGATCCTAAAGTCTTATTATGCTGTATGTTTTGGAAAACATGAAGATCAAGGCACAGGCATCAGGTAACAGTAATGTTACCAGTTTTGAATGTGTGTGTGAAACTGATATTTTATGTTGAGGTAAGAGCATAATTTACAAGTTTCTGAAGAGAAAGTGCTGAGGAAAATATTTGGACCTAAGAAGGATGAAGTATAATTTTGGTGTCAAATTTGCGGCCCTAGAAGCTGGAAAAATGTAGGGGAACCGGAGTGGCAGAGCTCAGTTCCCAACTGTAAGTGAACAGTTTGTTATATTACACGACAACAGACTTCATGATTTATACAAATTCACTAGTATTGTTAGGATAGTGAAATTTTGGGTTCTGTGATTAGCTGGGCATGTGCCTATGGTGGGGAACAAAGGAATGCATGTGGAATTTTAAGAAAGAAAACTGTTCCAAAACAATCACTTGGAAGACAGGGAAATAGATGTGATGATAGCATTAAGATGGACCGTAAGGAGTTGAGGAGATAAGATGGAAGGCGTAGGTCATTTTCAGAATTGTGTCCTATTTCGCCACCTGTATTCTTTTACTTGCAGATCTGTGGCTTCTAATTTTAGTTGCGACTTAGTAAGTGACTTTTTAGGACCAAAGTACTTCTCGGAGGAAAAAGTCGGAAACCAGTGGTCTGATAACATCCGTATTTAGAGAGAACCAGTATAACCGAAGGTCGTACGGACAGGATGGTCGGGTTTGATACTCGGTCGAATCAGAAAGTGCCACACCCAGACCAATTATGGGACGTGTAATCCAACAGGTAACGGGGGATCTTACCTTGTGGTTAAAGCTACCTGTGTCTAAACTGTGTAGAGCTCATCTTCGCTTTTCCCTGTACTTATCGTGGCGTGGTCCTTAGGTCCAAGGCCAAATTTATCTGCGTTAACCAAAATGATCTCTGATGGTAACGGCCTACCGAGGATGCTAAAGTCTTGTGCTCTCTCTGGAAATGCTGAGTAAATTTATTATTGATCCTTTATAAATTTACATCATTTATTCGGCCTTTGTTGATAAGTTTGGCTCCATACGTTCTGTATATTTTGAACAAACCATGAGATAAAATTATGTTGAAATAAAGTTGTATTACAACTGTGCGACTTCACAGTAACTGTCAGGTTTTATGCATGTCGGCACATTTCTGTATTCTGTAGAGCAAAGGTTTCTCCCGGCCGCTATACAGGACACATTTGTTTGGAGGATGGGTCAAGATTTATGTACTTACATTTCCATATGTGCCACACTCTGTCCTTTGTCCTACTTTCCAGAGTTCATAAATATTGTGTAGGTGTGTACAGTCTTAATGAATGACAAACTCCGTTTTGTTGTTATTGAATAACAATGCGTGTTTTGAGGATCTCTCAGCTGTGTTGATGAAGATTCAAGTTTTCTGGGACGTTACTCTGTGTCGGCTGGTAAACAGATTAAGAAAGCCTCTTGCACTGCTTGACCATGAAGGTCGTGGTAATACGCTGTTTCGAAACGTCAGTAGCTGTTTACGAGTTGACACAGTGTAAAATCACATAAGATATGAATCTTCGTCGTTGAATAACAGGTTTTGAAAGTCACACACAGTTTAAAAAGTTTCACAGGTTCACTTCGTTTAAATATCTGGGAAACCAGAAAACACATGATAAAAGTGCATTGGACGTAAAATGTGTTTCATATTTCTATACGACATTTCTTCAGAATATTTTTCATTCTGATAAATATGCGCAAGGAGACTATGTTGGTCGAAACGTGGAATTTCTGTTACTGTTTTCCGAGGTTAAAGAAATGTGTGATGTATAGAGAGATTTTAATAAAACTTCCCAATATCCCCAATATCAGATTCAATGTAAGTCTGTAAAGTGGTTCTCGAGTTCTTGATTACAACAGCTTTTCTTTCTGAACCTCATTATATCCAGGAGGGATTAAAAATTGTAATAACGTAAGGAGATGGCATCGAGTACACTCAATATACGATCTTTCAAGGTTGCTGACTGTAATACTGATCAATATCTGGTGGTTGCAAAAGTTAGGGAAAGATTTGCAGTAAGTAAACAAGAAGAACAGAACGTTTGATGTGGAGAAGTTTAATCTCAGGAAGCTAAGTGGGGTGGAGGTTGGGAGACAGTATCCGATTAAGATCTCAAACAGGTTTGCAGCTTTGGAGACCTGAAATGATAGCGAGGACATAAATAGGGTTTGGGAAAACGTTAAAGAGAATATCAAAACCTCATCTAAAGAGACCCTAGGTCTGTATGAATTAAAGCAGCATAAACCATGGTTTGGTGAAGAATGTTTACGATTTTTAGATCAAAGGAAGCGTGCTAAAATGTATTGGTCACAGGATCCAAACCAAAGCATTGTAGATAATCTGAACAGTGTAAGGAAAAAAAAAAAAAGAAGAAATATTAGAAAACTAAAATTGATGAACTTGAAACTAACAGTGAGATAAAAAATATGAGAGACTTGTATAAGGGCATGAGTGACTTCAAGAAGGGTTACCGACCTAGAACTAATACAGTAAATGATGAGAAGAGTGATTTAGTTACAGACTGTCACAATATTTTGGCTAGGTGGATGAACCATTTCTCTCAGATGTTGAATGTAAATGGGGTTAATGGTGTTGGGCGGACAGAATACATACAGCAGAACCACTAGTACCTGAGTCCAGTGCCTTTGAGTTTGAGATGGCTATTGAAAAGATAAAAAGACACAGATCACCTGGTGTTGATAAAATCCCAGCAGAATTATTTAAAGCAGGGGGTCGAACAATTCGGCCTGTGGTCCATAAACTTATTAATTCTATTTGGAATAAGGATACATTTCCTGAGGAGTGGAAGGAGTCGATTATTGTACTTATTAATAAGAAGGGACATACAACAGATTGTAGTAATTATAGAGGCATGTCACTTTTGTCAACTATGTACAAAATTTTATCCATCGTCCTGCTGTGAAAGTTGACTCCATATGCGGAGGAAGTCACTTGGGATCATCAATGCGAATTTCGTCGCAACAGGACAGCTACTGATCATATACAGTATTGTGCATTCGTGTAATACTTGAGAAAGAATGAGATTACATCGAAGGAGTGCATCAGCTACTTATAGACTTAAAGCCTGTGATTCAGTTAGGAGGGAAGTCTTGTATAATATTCTCTTTGGATTTGGTATCCCCATGAAACTGGTAATGCTAATACAAATGTGTTTGAATTAAACCTATATTAGTGTCCGGGCAGGCAAGCATTTGTCTGACATATTTCCTATAAGAATTGTTTGAAAGAAAGAGATGCTTTTTCGCCATTACTTTTCAACTGTGCTTTAGAATATGCCATTAAGAGGGTTTGGGTAAACCAGGATGGCTTGAAATTAAATGGTAACCATCAGCTTTTGGTTCATGCTGATGATATGTTGGGCAGAAGCGTACATGTCATAAATAACACAGACGCTTTAGTAGCTGATAAAACAAAGTACATGGTCATATCTCGACACCAGAATGCAGTATATTACGAAGTCACAGTATAAGGATTGATAATAGTTCATTTGAAAGGATAGAAGATTTCAGATATTTTGGATATTTTGGAACAAACAAATCAAAATTCTATTCAGAAAGAAATTAAGAGCTGATTGCATCCTGGATTGCATGTTATCATTCGGTGCAGAATAGTTTGTCTTCCAGTTTGCTATCAAAAAATATAAAGAGGTAGATATACAGAACTATAACTTTGCCTTTTGTTTTGCATGGGTGTGAAACTTGGTCGCTGACATTCAGGGAGGAACCTAGGCTGAGGGTGTCTGAGAATAGGGTGCTGAGGAGAATATTTGGGCCTAAGAGGAACGAATGGAGAAAACTACATAATAAGGAGCTTGATGATCGATACTTCTCACCAAATTTTACTGGGTTCATTAAACCAAGAAGAATGAGATGGGCGTGGCATGTAGCACGTATGGGAGAGGGGCATACAAGATTTTGGTGGGGAAACCTGAGGGAAAGGGACCACTTGGAAGGCCCATTCATAGATGAGAGTACTATTAAGTTAGATCTTCAGGACGTCGGATGGAGGGGGGGGGGGCATGAACTCGATTGAGCTGGTTCAATACATGGACAGGTGGTGGGCACTTTTAAATGCGGTAATGAGCCTTCGGGTTCTATACCATGCGGGGAATTTCATGACTAGCTGAGAACCGGTTAGCTTCTGAAGAGGGACTCTGTTCTGTGGAAAGAGTAAGGAAGTACGTAAGTGGGTAAGTAAGCAAGCGGTGTGTAACGTCATTCGTTAGTCATAACCGGCATTCGAAAAACGAACTATTTATTCTCAACACAGTATGGCGTAGTTAACTCTAGGCATACCTCAGGATAATTACGGGTGGTTATTACGTTGTTTTAAGGCACTACATCAGTCATGCTACAGAACGTCAGGTTGCACATGCTGGGACGGTAAACTCCAGAGTATTCTTTCAGATGGCAACAGCCACTCAACTATTCGAGAAACTACCGCCTTTTATGAAACCTGAAGATTCATCCACATGCTCACAAGCGTCCTCCATTAGGGTCTTCGCCTTAGCCGGAAGAACCGAATCCACACCCCATTACATCTTTCTGTCAGAACCATTTTAATATTTTTCCATCTACGCCAAGGTCTCTGAAGGAGTCTGTTACTCAAGTTTTCGACTAAAGTTTTGTAGGCCATGCATTTTCGTCTTTCTCATGCTTTGTGGCAAGGTGACTATATGCGACATGTAGGATGGCAAAGGTGAAGTCCCTGTACACACAAGGAGGGTGTGTGAGTGGAGTGGAGGTACAGCTTCATGCCTCGGCTGTTTTACCCCCATGGATCGAGCCCTTGGTATCCCATGAATAGGAGGATCGGTGGATCCCAGAACCTGTCTCCACGCATTGGAGAAAAGAAAAATCGGTAGACCCTGCTCGAAATCGAACCACGATCCCTTAGTTTTCCTGCACGTATCCTAGTTATTAGACTGATTGAACTATCTCAGATTCCCATACAGGAAGTAAGTAAAGGCTTTGTCTTAAAATGGACAATACACTTTTCTCTGCAGTGTCCAGATCTGCTGTGGGCCCCACCCAGCCTCGTATTGGATGGGTGCCGGGGCTCATCCCCCTGGGTTCAAGTGGCTGGGGCGCGGAACTGACCACTCATCTCCATTTAGTGCCGAATTCAATGAGTAGAACTGTAACTCCACTCCGTTCATGTGCTTTTATGGCGGATACACGAGCAGCTTGTTTATTATTAAGGACAACACAAACGTATCAAGAGAGCCCGTCCCTGTCCGGAATTCGAATCATACTCTCCGAATGAGAGTCTGTAGCATCACCGCTGTGTAAGCTGTTTGCGCAGAGGCAGTCATAACAGATAGCTCCTGTGCCGACTGGGAGAGAAGCCTAGGTTTTTAAAGCTTTCTCATAAGCACAGTTTTCTTCATAACCTCTTGTGCCGAAGAGTTTAGCCAGGGGATGGACTGGAGCCTTTGTGATGTATGAACGTATAGGGTTGTAGATAAGATAAGACGGGACAAGACGTGGAAGCTGACACCAGCAACCCTAACACGGGAGATGTATGGACCAGGTCGCAGAATGTATTGGGTCTCGGTGTTTCAGGATGCCATAAAGGACATTACAGCCACGACGGTGCTGCTGAAGATGTTGTGGTGGTCGCTTCGGCGACGAGGGTCATTCCTGAAAGGGACTCGAGTCTTTCGCAGACGGCTGCAATACAGGCGTTTTTAGTCGTTTTCCTTCCCCACTTAAGGTACCGCTAAGATAAAATCTTAACATTGTCAGTATTGTAGTTGGCTGTGTAGATATTTGAATTTCACAGGGCTGAAGTTAGAAAACAGAAATTATCGTAAGTTTGAAATGCAATGGGACTATTTTCTTCCTCCATGTAAAATCCATGCCTAATAAACGTCCATTCTATAAGCAACACCGTAATAACTAAGCTCCACTGATCGGAGTTCTTCAGAACCTAATAATAGATCAGCTAGTCTAAGTAATCCCCCCATTTGGCGGGACCCGAAGGTTCATTACTTTGTTCACAAGAACACGCCGTTAGTAGGGCTATCTCATCTGAGCCAGATAAATCCAGCTCACACACTCCCACCATATTTCTGTAAAATTAATTTTTAATAACGTACATCTAGTTCCAGGCGTTCCAAGTGATCACCGTTCAGGCTTTCCTACCAAGGTTAAATAGGAATTATGCATGTCTCATGCGTGCCACATGTCCCACCATCTGTCCTCCTTGATTTGCCTATCCTACTAATATTTTGTGTGACGTACAAACGATGTATCTTCACTTTACGTAGTAACGTTGGTGGCGGCGGTGGCGGCGGTTGTGGTTATTATTATTATTATTATTATTATTATAGTAGTAGTAGTAGTAGTAGTAGTAGTAGTAGTAGTAGTAGTAGCAGTAGCTCCTACTTTCCACGAAGCTCAAATCGAACATTACACAATGTCTCCAAGGCTAGTCATTGTACGTATACAAGAAATGTGCAAGACATAAAATTATAGAACTCAGTATAGTAAGAGTCCGTTTGATGGGACTTATTCTTAGGAAGCTAATAATCGTTCGAATAATCATGAAGCTTCTCATATATATAGGAACAAGAATTTTCACACACGATCGGAAGGGCCGGCCAGAGTGTAGAAAGAACTTCCTACCCTCCATGCCCACATTTTATATATTTTGTTGTAATACTTTTATGACGTATGTAAAGGAATGAAATCTCAATCCTACTTGCCAAGATAAGTTTCACCGGACAGTCTTGATAAGGAAAAAGTCTGATGATTGCTGATTAACAAAGCCGAAGTTAGTTACCTAGACAACTCGTATATGTGTTGTGTAAGACTGTGTTTTAATACACATTCGAATTGAGCACAACGGGGATGCGTCACATTAAGAGTTTACTTTGTACTTTAAAATTGATTTAATGTTACCCTCCAATTTGCACACATCTTCTAAGTGGTGTGGACTTTTTTCCATAAAACTTTTATATGTATTTCTCATTTTTTTGCGCGCATTACTCTTAAAATACGAATCGTAAAATAAGAACGAAATTAACACATGCTAGCAGACCATATTTACGAAAGCCTGCGATCCTGGAGTCGAGTCTGAGCCGGAACGAGTGCTGCCACGAGTGAGGTTCCTCGAGGTTTTCCTTAATGTTTTTTAGGTAAATGAAAGTAGGCCACGAATGCATTGTGTCATTACTTAATTAATATGCTTTTCATTTGAAACGCCGATCCAGGTGGCCGTGCGGTCTAAGGCTTAGGCCTGCAGCCTCTTGATTGCAGGGATTGTGGGTTCGAATCCCGCTGAGGGCACGGATCTACGTCTCGTGTCTTTGTTGTGTGTTCCTGTGAGTAGCGGCCTCTGTGACGAGCTGATGACTCGTTCAGAGGAGTCCTACCGTGTGTGTGTGTATATGTGTTTGTGTGTCTAACTGTTTGATCTAGAAACCTTAACTATGATACTGCTTGGGCCCGCCTTTGGCTGTGGCAACAAAAAAAAGTGTTTGAAACTTGACTGTAAATAATCCGTGTAAGTTATACAGTATCATTAAATCAAAAAAGAAACCTCACTATTTCATTCAGAAGGGCATGTCGGCGCCTTCGTTTGATCACCCCTGTGTTTAGGTAGGCTGCCAGGTATTTTCATGCGATGTATGATGTATTGTGTCTGATGACGTCCTCTGAGATGCGTTTGGCTGTGGCCTATTTTAGTATAATATAAGGTACCTGTACTTCGGGTGAGTGAGACAGGTCGTGGACGCGAGACCACCCTGGGGACAGTGTCGCTTTCAGAAGTGACGCACAGAGAATAGAAACTATTCGTCTCCGTGACGAATGCCTCGTCGCGCTTCTGTGTTGCGATACTGTTCGTATCAGTCTGTTTGCGATTACATCTCACGTGTATATAGTTACAGGCTGTACTGCATGACTTCTGAGTCGGACTGATACACGGTGCACAGTGTACCTTGAATAACGCTTAGTTACTGAGCTGGTCAGGAAATCAGGAAATCCCGTGTTGCGGTGGGGCGCAAATACGTACCACGGAACACACTTCTCGGCTAGTCTAATGTACTCGATTCTTTTACACCGTAAGATCGGTTTTAATCATACCTTTCCATCTACGAATGTGTTCTCAAGGGGTAGGGTATTTTCTAACCAAAGCCTCTGCTTCTCATTTTCTTATAGGCTTCATTGTGTAGTGCATTCACATTGTACTTCGTCCTTCTTAATTGTAAACACCGTGACAATTATTTGAAGAGTCTAACTTGCGAACTCTTTCCGAAAGTGCGTAGACGCGTTACCGCTGCTCTAGAATCGCTTGGATAACGTATGTGTGCGTATAGATACACCTGTAAGTCCTGCCAGTTATTTAGAACGTGGAGTTAATGATGTCATGCTGGCTTAAATGCATAGAACTGAGTTAATGGTACTTGAGCCTAATGCCTCTGGGATTGAGATTTCTGTGAGGAAGTTGATAAACTGTAAGGCACCTGGTATTGATAAAATTCCAACGGAAATGATGCTGTCAGCGGGTTCAAGAGTACTCTTTGATATCCATACACTCATAGGAGGGAAGAATTGAAGCGGCGGTGGAGGGAGTCAAGTACTGTGCATATCTATAGGAGGGGTGATAAGACAGATTGCAGTAATTACCGGGGCATGTCACTGTTATCATCTACGTACAAAACTTCACCCAGTATTCCTCTGTCAAATTTAACACCATATATAGACGAAATTATCGTGGGTAATTGTTAAAGATCTCGACGGAATACTAATGATCAGATATTCTGCAGTGGTCAGATACTTGAGAAACAATGACAGTAAAATCCAACCATGCATCAACTATTAATAGCCTTCAAGAAAGTTTATGATTCGGTTAGGAGGGAAGTTTTGCATAATATTTTCGTTGGGTTTGGAATAACAGTGATATTAGTTCGGTTGATTAAAATATTGAAATGTGTACTTCTTGCGGCCTAAGAGGGAGGAAGTACCATGAGACTGGAGGAGATTGTATAATGTGCAGCTGCATGATTTGTACTCCTCGAAACATTATAGGGTAGTGAAATCAATGAGGATGAGACGGGTGGGGCATGTGGCTAGCGTGAGAGAGAAAGGAAACGGGTAGACAGTTTTGTTTGGGCAACCGGAAGCATAGAGACGACCTGGAAGAGATGGGCTAGATGGGACGATAATACTAAAACAGATCTTAAAAACAGGACGGAATGGGATGACGTGGACTGAATCCATCTGGCTTAGAACATGGAGAAGTGGCGGGCTTTTGAATACACAGTAATGATCCTCTGCTTTCGTGAATTACTTCGGGAAATTTCTAGACCAGCTGGCGAACTGTTGGCTTCTCAAGAAGGGTCCGGCGTCTTGGAGTTATAGCCATGATTATCAAAGCCCAACATGTTTAATTTTTGTTCTTCCATCCGTACCTTTTTTTAATTGATGTCTTCAAGCCGAAATTTCATATAGGCCGACAGTTGTTTTCCATTTCTTTTTATTTTAAGAGAATACATGAATGCACATTAGTAAAGTTATCAGTAATTATAAGTTGAAATGTAAGACGTAATGCTAGCAGACAATTTAGGAACAAAAAGAAGGCATATCTGAAAGCTAAAATTGAGGAACTTGAAACTAACAGTAAGGTCAACAATGTCCGAGATTTGTATAGGGACATTAATGACTTCAAGAAGGGATACCAGCCTAGAACTGTTATAGTAAAGGACGAGAAAGGAGAGTTGGTTGCAGACC
>Ga0123355_10003321_pt1 | contig 23023 bp, 7 predicted proteins | sample TergutEmb28metaG_3_FD_89872 | JGI IMG/M metagenome (GOLD analysis project Ga0123355, IMG submission 89872) | Embiratermes neotenicus P1 segment gut microbial communities from Petit-Saut dam, French Guiana - Emb289 P1 | ecosystem: Host-associated > Arthropoda: Insects > Digestive system > Gut ... | reverse complement strand
TGAAACTATCTGCTGGTATGATGCAGTACTGCCAGGTGCAACACCTTGAAACTATCTGCTGGTATGATGCAGTACTGCCAGGTGCAACACCTTGAAACTATCTGCTGGTATGATGCAGTACTGTCAGGTGTAACACCTTAAAATTATCCGCCTTATGACGCAATTCTGCCAGGTGTAACAGCTTAAAATTGTTCTTATTATTAGTATTAGTATTATTATTACAAGTAACTTTTCCTGTGAAGAATGAGACACCATTTCATATTATCAAAGTTTTTGTTCACCAACGAATGCACAAGTGATTGTCTTAAAAACAATATTAAATTTTACATTAAAATATTTCCGACATGTTTCGGTGCAGGCATACCATCTTCAGGGAGCTCATTATCCGTACTTGCTAAAGTTACACTTTGTTAAAAAAAAGTCAATTATGGTACATCGGTGTATGATTAAAATCGGTGGTGATGTGGCTGCATATATTAGTAGTGTCCTTACTGATGTGTGTGTCGTACTGTTCGGGAGTAGTCTACTCCCGAACAGTGCGGCAGTTACGCGTAAAATTACGCCATATGTCGACTGTGAACCCATAAGAGAGCAATCGTTGTTAAAGGATAATAAGTCTGTCGCATGCGACCCATCATAGGTAGACTGCGTATTAGGAAATAAGGTATACTGCAGTAAATAGAATTATGGAATTTGAAATTTGATATTAAACTTGTAAGGTAAAATATTCGTGTCTGGAAATTGGCAATAGTTACAAGCCATGAACTATGTAGACGTACACCAAAGTATTCTAGAATTTGTGAAATTATATGTTGCATATTTATCTGTAAGTCATTTTCTTTCAAAGAAAATTTTTAAATGAAATGACTGAATGATTGCTTCCTGAAACAGTAACGTAAACTTTTTTCTCCATGACAAGAGTAGATATCCTCGAAACGTCTTTTTTAACCAAACCCTAAAATGGCTGTTTACCAGAGAGAATTTTAATGTGTGTATTTGCCGATAAGTTTCAAATCTTACACAGAATGGGGTGTTGGAGAACAGGCGATATAAGTACCAGGAGAGGGAAAGTAACAAGAATATAGGGAAATTACATAATAAGGAACTTTAAAGAACACGAGTGTCATTAGCGTGATGAAGTAAAGAAGAACAGAGCAAGCGGTAAAATTTCTTATTTTATTTGGGATATGTCCGTTTGAAACTGCGCCTGGACTCCTGCTATCAAAGCCTCTTTTTGCATTTCCTAGGTTCCTCTAGGCGAATGGATGTGACTTCTATTCTTCTGAAATAGGATGCCGCGTCACTGGATAATTATTTCCTGAAGTAACATAGCCATCTTCAGGTTTCGAAATGCCCAAGAATAATTCCGAGTGTCATAAAGATTAGTTTCCTCTTAAGTTCATATCTATACTTCATCATCCATCTCAACATTCGACGCTGTATACTCTGAGATGTTGACAGCGTGGTTAAATGTGGAATACTAAACACTTAGGAGAGACCACCATAAAGCGGAATGCGAGGATAAATTGAAACGGTCTTATTTGTTTGGCTTAACAAGCACAAAATTAAGGCAGCCTGCATAGTAGTTGGCGAGAAAAAAATAGAACAGAACATGAGTTTAGATGTGAAAAAGAAATGGCTGGGTGCTGCTAGATAGTGGAATTTTAAAACTGTAATCCCGATATTTGCTTGAGGAAATCCTGAGTTTGCTTCAGTATCCCGCGGGCTTTGAATAAACCTCAGGTAACAGCATTCGTCGAAGTGTATGGTGATAATCTAAAGGCATATAAAGCGTCACCGACTAGTACATTCAAAGCGTATGATGAAATACAAACACAATAGATATTTGTACAAACTTCCAATTCCACACATGACTTTGATCTACTGCATGAATCCACTCTGACTTTACATTCCTCTAGTTTTGCTTTTCCTCAACAGAAGTTAAAAATGAGCTAATTCATAAAGGGCCACTGGGAATATCTTATGAAATAGATTCGATGACGCGGGAGGAGTTTTAACAGTGGCTGAAGCATTTTTAGTCGTTTGTAAAACATAGTTATGAAGACAGTGTCCTGCTCATTGCCAACGGACACTCCAGCCCTCACGATGTGAACGTGGTTTGCTTTGAAATAGAGAATGGCATTGCAATATGTGTCTACCACTTTTCCGTCTACTTGGACTTCACCTATGGATTTGACTTTTTATAAGTCAGGGAAGACATAATCTTGGAAGAAATGTCGTACAGTAAAATAATCATTCACTGTTTATGGCTGCATATGGGAAAGCTGCAGCCATTTTATATGCTGAGAGCTCGTTTACGAACACTGACATTCGGCCATTTAAAGCAGACGTATTTGAAGACTTCTTATTCGCGCCAGAGGAGACCTTCGACAAGATTATTCAAAACCCGAATGAACATTATCCCTGCAAACACAGACCACGTGAGAGACTCATGCTTCCTCTGCATCGTCTGAACTTGAACGAAGATAATACTAAAATGTATATGGAGAACAATATGTGAGGTGTAGATGGATTCGACGATCCCAGAGTAGGGACCAACGGATGGTTCTTCGGAACAAAAGTAAAACATTGCGTGAAATTTCATGACCAACTAAGCGAAGAACAGTTTCGCAAACAAAAAGCTTAAATCAACAAGTCTGACGGTCCTGCAGGCTACTGGTTTGCACTTCTGAGTACCTGAACTAGAGCAAAATTTCAGAGGAGAGTCCATGTCGTAATCAACTTAGTGACACATCCGCCATTATTCTAATGACTCCTCTTGCTTCTCAATCAGACATGTAAAATAAAGCCCGAAACCTCTCTAGGAAGAAGTCATTTCGTACAAAAGAACGGTCAGTTCTCCTCGTTCCGCTCTAACCCTCGCTCAGTACGACCACAGTCGCTATGATTTTCGTGTTCGTAGCCATCAAGTAAAGTGAATGAAGGTGAGCATTTATTATTCATACAGCATATAAACGTCTTCATGCATGGGAAACTCAGGCTAAGTCTTCGACAACGTCATTGGCCTTTTTTGTGTTGCTGAAGAGGCGATGTAATTCTGTTAGTACCCTACTGATATGGTCACTGCTCAGGAACGAAATTATCTGGTTTGTTTTGTGTATCTGCTATGGGCCACTAGAGTCCTTCCTTGTGACGCTAAACAAGTTATAAACTAGTCAATATATTCACGCCTTTTGTACCCGAATTTTCATTGCTGTTGTCACAAATGTCCCATTTTTAATTTAATTGGAGCTAGGTGAATTCAGTACATATTCTCACGAACTGTTTTTTCAGGCCAGTTTTAATTTCATCCTACCCATTTACTACAAGGGCCGTACCATGGCTTAGGCGGTTATTCACCGGCCTCTCATTGGGGACCGGAGACTCAGGTACGTTTCAGTGTATTCTGTGTGGAATTTATAGTGAACAAAGTGGCAATAGGACATGTTTTTCTTGCATATCATTCCACTCAAATTTTGCTGTCATATTCTCTCGTCGATGCGTAATATTAGTAGATGAGGGATCTTCCCGACTGCTCACTCTCATTCTCGGTACTCTGAACAAGTATTACATTCCATGCCTGTACATATATATAATGTGTAAAATACTCTGAACAATTTTTTTTTTACTTTTCATATTATTTTTATGATTACGTTCCGTTCATATCATAATTGTAGTATATAGCGAAGAATACAGTGCATGAAGTTCATGTACTAAACCACATGGCGTCACATCCGATAATATAGTCATGGTAAAACGTGCCAACGTGATAGCTTTATACCTGAATGTCATTGATATAAAACACGTATATATAAGAAATTTACTTATGTTTCACACATTCTTTAAACTCGGTGACCAATACTACACACAGACTGCACTTGGTTACCAGTACTACACTGACCGCAGTACTCTGCACTTGGTGACCAATATCACGCCAAATGCATGAAGCCTACACTTCATGCGGTATCTTGCTGATTTGATGCAGCCAACAGTTGGTGACGAATATCACGTTGGCGGAGTGCACGTCACACGTGGTGACCAATATAAACCTGAAGGCATGCAGCCTGCACTCCGTGATTGAATGCATGCAGGCTACATTTGGTGACCAGTAAGACGCTGACTGAATGTACGCCACACCTGGTGACCATTATTACCCGGAAGGCATGCAGGCTACACTTAGTGATTAAAATCACACTGACTTACAGCCTACACTTGGTGACCAGTAAAGCGCTGACTACGTGCACGCCATATTTAATGACTAATACCACGTGGAACGTATGTAGCCTACACGTCGTGAAGAGTGTCAAGCAGATTGCACACAGCCTACGCTTGGTGACGAATACACACTGAACGCACGTAGCTTACACATCGTGAAAAAAATCACGCCGACTGCGTGCAGCCTACACTTGGTGACCGATATCACCCTGACACTTGGTGACCAATGTTACGGTTATGTTTGTACCCTGCACTACATGGCCAATATGCTGACGCATGTTACCCTGCAATTGATGCCGAATATCACGATGAACGCATACACCCTACACTTCGTAACAAATATCAAGCTAGCTGCGATCAATATCACGTTTTACGCATGTTCTGTACACTTGGTGACCAACATCACGTTGAATGTATGTAGAGTACACTGCCTAATCCATAGTGTAAACATTGGGAGTGCGAAAATTGAGGGTTTTACAAAGGTGTTTATGAAGACTTAAGCCTTATGGGATATCACGCCTCTCCGAATGGTAAATATTTACTGACTTTTCGAAGGATCGTAGCGTCTTACTCTTCAGTATCAAGCAATCCAGTGCCTTTTCTTGGACTTCTTGACCCTGAATATTTACCATTCGACATGGCGTAAAGTCCCAGAAGCTCAAAAATTGATACCTATATATCGGTCGTCGTGTCATTTTACGCCAGTAGACTTCGATGTTGACAGCATCGTTAAATAACCTAATAGGTCACGCCATTTACTTTGTAACAGTATTTTATTACATTCAGTGAGTAAACTACGATATTTTTGAGAATTTTCCATTATGATTAGTTGTAAAATAACGTCCTGATTAACACAGGCTTCAAAATTGCACTCACCCTGAAAGAAAACGAAACACGAAATTTGTGATTCGTAATGTTTTCACAACAATGTTATTTAAACTGCTAGTTCCTTGGATGTGACGCGGTGTCATTGGATGAGCGGATCCTGATGTTTCCTAAGAATTTCTTGCGTTCATTCTCAAAGAACAAGTTGACTGGTACAATTGGCCCCTGAGAGTGAAGGCTGTTGACCCAAAGAAACATCACATCTCAAGATTGTCGGAATTCTCATTAATAATGGTATTTTTAGTGTTTTTGGAACACGCTGTGTACTCCTTACAACACTCCCATAGTCAAAGCTACCTAATCGTATCCAGTTTTTACTTGTCATGTGTTTTAAAATTTGGTTTCAGTAAAAAGATTATGATTGAGCAGTTTTCCAAAATCCAGTATAATGCTTGCAGCATGGAACCTTACAGTATAGCTGCTTACGTGCTTCCACTTTCCTTCACTTTCGTGACGTGCAAACATTTATCACATGGCAACAGTTCCAGCTCGTAGGATTTTGTAAATCTTATCTGCTGATCATCTTGTTCTATGTACATACTACCTTGTCTGCCCTCCTCAATGTTTCATTCAACAACTCCTGTCCACTTTCATCAGCTTCTCTTCTCTTTACTGTCCTGTTTGTTGGATATTAATTGAACGTTCGCTTTACTACCCTCTTTGTTGGTTATTAATTGAACGTTAATTAACTGGATTTTCATATCTGTTATATTCTCAGATCATGAAACATCGTTTGCATAAACAGTACATACTGACATGTCATCATAATGGAGTATCAAATTAAATAACTATATTTAGTAGTCAGGGAGAGTGGTTGAGACTAGGAGATTATTAGCGGATTAATAGTTGGATGTTACTATATGGATAGGATAAAGAAATATTTCATTATTAGACATGACAACCGAGAGTCCAAGTATCTAGTGTATAATTTATTAAATATTCAAATAATTATAATTGTGTATAAATTAGGATTGTTGAATGGGCATTTCGATGGCTGCGTCGTGTACTGAGAGGATGGGACGTGGACATATGGATATGAATATCCAGTTAAGTATTTGTCACAGTGTACGAGATTGCGGTCTCAATGCTTTGAAGGCTTATGTTGTGTTATACAGAGTTATTGTGCCATTCAGACCTGTGGGCGGTTCTCGGTCTTTCGGAGATACTGTCTCCTTCTTCTGCTCTATATAAAGTTGGCAGATTCTATAGAAATGTCAATCAGTACCCACAATTCTACAAGGTGTTACAAATCATTACAGTACTAATATTAGCGAAGTACCTCTAAAACAAGAAAAACATGAAACTGTCAGGCTACACATTGGAATCAGCTGCAAGATTTTATAGGATACGAAATTCTTATGGCGTATCAAAATTACCGTCTTCTGAGCAGTGACACAGAATGATTTGGTGTGTAGGAATAGATGATTTCGGAAGGACGTCCGTTTATCAGCATCAGTATAGGTTCATATTCCTGTAACCATCTGTATTTCAATCTCTTGACAGCATTCAATACAGTATTATAATGCTAGAATACCAAAGTACCGCAGTAGAGCTTATTAATGACCAGCAAGAATTTTTCTCACACTCTGGTCTTCGAGATAAGCCAAAATCAGTCGCATTGTTGCTTGTCGCCTTACGTGCACATTTACCTTGGTTTAATTTGAATGTTCAACCTGCATGCAATATATGTACATAAAATTATAAAATTATATTTTCATACACAACTCTCAGTTTATTAGAAGTATTAGTTTTATTTCTAGCTACTTGTTTCAGCTCGTATACTGAGCCATCTTCAGGCTAGTCTTCAGAGTGGTTTGTATGTACACGTACAATTGTTGTTGCTTTAAAAGTTACGAGATCTCGTATTACAAATAGTAGTTAAAATATTTGTAGTAATTCTATAAAAATATATTATTAAGATAAAATTCAGATGTGATATTTTACATATTGAGTATTAAACATAATAAGATTGCTTTGCGTGTTGGCTGAAAGATCTGCTGTTGATAACTGGTGGTGACCTTTTTGAGGGTGAGGTGTTACTTGTATGGTCAATGTAGATTAGCAGTGGTGCCTATGGCATTTAAACGGTGTTCGTTTAAGTTTCCTATGCCTGTGTAGAAATATCATATTGCTAATAAGAAATGGTAGAGAATTTTCGTTTATTGGATGCGGATTGTGGTACTTTGTTGTGATTTGTACAAGGAGATGAAAATGGCTGCAAATACATCATTCAAAAATGTGGAATTTTGAAGTCGAAAGTTCCAAGATGATGATGTATTATTGTAAAAATTACATAAGGTTCTAAATGATTGGCCACCTTCTCTATCTGGAGTAAGAGACTGGCTCCATTAAAAGGACCCGATACATTGTTTAAAAATGTTCTAATTTTAACTCATGACCGTAGCAAGACAACGTACGGAAATTTATACGATGTTAACTAGAATGAAATAAAGTCCGTTTAATGCAGTTAGAACTCTGTTATATATCGATCAAACCACACGACGTCATAATCACGTGGGCTTTTTTTCTTAGCGGCATGTCAGATCATCTGAAATTGGTGTTGATGTGAGGGTTAGCTAGTTGTAGATAAGGCGGGGTAGGCACAGGGGAATTTTCCACCATGCTCTTCACTTTAAATCCAAATGATCCTATACTATCCCTATACACACAGTGACCCACTCGCCTGTTGATGCTGGTAGTTCCTTTCTGGAATTTTTAACTTGCTAATAAACCAGTATTTATATGCGAGCCAGAATTTCATTATGCTGACGTTCCTTATATGCCACAAGCTTCTTCATCACATTAAATCCTAATTAATATTTAAACTCTGACACGCACTTACTAAGTTTCATCTTTTTAGTAACAAGTCTAAAGTGTGTGCGCGTTGTGTAGGTCATATGTTTAGAAACTACTTCATCGCTATTTTCAGCGCTTTTGGTGCTTGTCTGTGCGGATAATGTTAAGTGAAATTTTTATAAAAGACATACACACATGTAGGTCTGTAACATACTTTGACTTAACCTAGCTTGTTGAAGGACTACACAGCACAAAAACTTATGGGTTGAATTTGAAATAAAATACACAGCTGTCAGTGATAATTTGATGAACGCATAAAACTGGATACGTGAAAGAAAACGTATTATAAATCGCCTGTTCCACAAGGAAATTCTTATGAAACGGCGAAGTATAAACCCCAAATCATGACTTTGTAAATATACATATTAGTAGCAAACGAAGTATGATCGCTTGAATACTCCAAAGTCGGCATATCTCTGATAAATTTTATAGGATATAAATATTTTAGTCCTATGAGTAGTTAGTTTGCTAACCCATACTTAATATATTTGTTGCCTGAGTTTGTACTTATTTCATTTTACTCTTACCATTTCAAACAATTCTGCTGTGCAGTTTTGTTAAATATATAAAAAGTAGCAGAAAGATGACCTGTACTGAACCACATTCGTCACTCCTTTAGCTAAATTACCCAAAATGCAGTAATTTAATAACGAATGTTACACATGTTGTGTTTTGGCAGCAGAATATTCGCATTATTATTTTTTTTTTTTTCAAATTGGTGTTTCTCACGAAAATCCGTTAAGACGCGTGTAGTTTGGCAAGTTTTTACTAATGTTTTGCGAAAACGTGCTGCCCTGATCGTCTTTATACCTTGGAAATGGGACAAGGGGATTCCCTTCAAAGGTGCCTACTCCTCTACCAAATTACGCAACCGATCATCCCAGAATTTCTTCTTGATGAAATATGTATGTCTGAAGTAAATTGGGCCTATGTGTTTTTACTCACTAATTTGACGATAACGCTGCACGGAGTCTAACATAACTGATATCAATTGTTTCTCGAGCTAAGTCAAAGTGTTTCTGGAGTGGTCATTTGACAATAAATATGACTATTTGGACAGTGTCCATCGCCATGCTTTTTTCTCAAACCAAGCTTCATGTCAGATGACGGATATACATGTCCATTTTCTGAAACGTCTTGTTTAAAAGAAACCAAAACAACAGACCGTAACCTAAGTAACAATCAAGTGTACTGTAAGTCCCGTAATTCGGATGTGACTACTCCTCCCACTTTATTTACCGCAGTTCAAACCAGTTATCCATAATTTGCAGACTTTAATAATTCTAGCACCCAGAACCATCTACCACATCTTCACAGAAACATTTTGCACTGTGATAGCATTCAAATACAAACACACGACAAAGTAAACGATTCAGCTCTTTGTGTACATGTTTGCTAAATGCGAGTCCCGATGTTTGGAGTAGGGCCCATCAAAGTGAACTCGGACAGTGACGATTAAACTGCATCCTCCAGCCATAGAACGAGGATAAACAAAGCAGTCCCGTGTAATCATTGCTTTGAAAGGCCGAATTTGTAGAATAGTTCAAAAATAGTAATTTAACGATCTGGTCGCTAATGTAATGCATCAGAAATACTAGTCGATTCGCGTAGGCACAGGACTGTGAATGATCGTTTCTAATGCCCGTAGTCAAGTATGAAAGCAAATATGTATACAAGAATTTCACTTACATCATAGTACTGAACCTAATTTCTTCTGGATTCTTACACCTTGTATTGTAAGCCTGTTCTGACGCTTATTGGCGTTGTAATAAAAGTGGTGGTCTTGGTGTAAGGATCCAGAACAGCAACGCCTGCCGTAAAGGAATAAAAAGTTACAAATTGACATATATGTAAAATATGTAGTTAAAAGTTGTAATTTTAAATAGGGCTGTTTCATTATATTTACTAACGTCGGGCGGAACCGTTTTCCTTGCGAATATAATCCCTAACTTACGCAAGAAATCCGCCGCAGAAATTAAACGGACTGCTTTTGATGTAGCGGAGGGAGAATCGTTGTTGGTTCCGGATTTTAACGTTGATTATGGAGGTGCTGATGTTGCGTTGGCGCAGTTTATTTGCTTGATTTTTTAATTTATTTTATTTCTTCAGTTACTTCCTTTTCTTCTAGCCAGTTCGAGTCCGAAACTTCTTTGCCGTGTTTACAATAACTTGTCCCTATCTTAAGGCACACGAATCTAGCCTGAACACTGAATATAATTTCTTTATGACCAATTTTAACATTATCGCTTACAAGTAAATGGCTTCTTACCTTCAGAAATTTGGTCGACAGTTTTGTGAGCATTTCTCATTTGCCTGTATATACTTTTTGAATCCGTTTCATTTCGATACAGCGCCTGTCATGAAGTCATCGGTGATATGGTCATACAAATCCGAAATTTCGGAAAAGTTTTACGCCTAAGTGCGTTCAAAACCGCGTAAGAATTTTGATACATCTCTTGTAGTATACGTTTCAGGTTCTTTGTTGTTAAGAGCAAAGTTCAAAGTTGGACATGATTCAAAACCGTACTGTTTAACATTACACTCGTTTTGATTTGGAACATGGTATTGTGTACATTAATATTTACTTTTTTCGTTTTAATTACGCGAAATCTTTAAATTGCCTCGAAGGAAAGTGCAAGATTTAATGTAAAAGGAGGTGGTGCAAATAATTAACACCGCGCTGAAAGTTTCATCCTCATTACTGCGGTGTTTTTCCAACTAATCTCTATGAAAGAATGCCTTTCTTCGCAATTATTTTTACAGTTTCGCTTCGCTCCTCCGACAATAGCACATCATAGTGTCACTACACTAATCTTATGTGTCTTATGATATTTAAAGTTCTCACAGCTGTGTTGTTGAACGTTGAAATCTTATGGAAGGTTGTGCATTGACGAAGGGCAAATATTACCGGTCTTTCGAGGGATCGTATTGCCGATATCTTCAGGTTCACCCAGCCCTCGCAGTCCTCCTCAAACCGTTGATAAAACTACTACGATTCTGCGAAACGTCAGGAACTTCTGATAAGTCTTCAGGGCTTAACGTACCAGAATACGTTACCTGCTAAGACAAAGTTTCTGATTGTGTATCTTCGCTTTCCTGCGTCCGTCAACCAAATACTGTTCCATCCTCAAACTTATAATTTAAATTAGGGTGTGTACGTCCATGTAAGGGAAAAGGTCAACGAGTCATATTTAGCTTAGTCACCAAAATATATTTTATTGACCTCCGTAATACAACTCTCTTTTTTTATTTTTTTCTCGTGCCAAACAGATGGTGGTGCTTCTGATTTGTATTTGAAAAGTACCTTGGTTAGCATCTCCAATGGAAGACCGACTAACCTCACTGAGACGTTTTGTAATTTTTCTCATTTCTTTGTGGAAGACGCCAGATATTACTCTTGTCGACTCTCTGAACGGCCTGGACTTTTAACAGCGTAAGGTCCGTCTTTGCGAAGAAAACTTAGTTCCTGTCAAACACAAAAGTCTCTGTCACCGAATCTATCACTCTTCAGTGGTCGCTATTTGCTAGGTGTTAATTTTATAACAAGTGTAAATATAAATTTAAGCACACTTGTAACCAGATAGAATGCATCGGAAAATAGGAGTATCTGTAGTAACATGCAGGAACAAGACACAACTGAACTTAAGCCCAGTATTTTGACAAACGAAATACACCAATTACTGGTCACAAACATCTGACTTCCCCCTTTTAATCCACAATTGCCAAGGTGAAAATCGTTTTTCTGTGTCTACATCATTACCTAAAATTAGTCGGTGGCCCTTTCCTTCTACATCCTCTTTAATTTTTATTCGTTATCATTTGATTATTAGACAGTTTATGGTTCCTTACAGTCCTTAAATACTTATTACGGGCTGGACGGTCCGGGATCGAATCCCGGTGGGGACGAGATTTTCCGCCCGTCCAGACCGGCCCTGGGGCCCACACATCCTCCTGTAAAATGGGTACCGGGTCTTTCCCGGGAGTAAAGTGCGGCCGGGGCGTGCTGCTGACCACTCACCCCCTTCTAGTGCCGCGGTCATGGAAGATTAGAGCTGTACCTCAACCCACTCTCTGGGCCACACGGGGCCTGTAACGGGAACACTTTACCTTTACCTTTATAGTCCTTAAATGAACTACAGACTCTTAAATATTTCTATTTTGGTGCTGAATTACAGACCAAATTGGCGAAGACGACGGGAAGACCTTTGAAGAGACTATGAGATGAGACCGAAACAGGTCTATTAAGGCCTAACTCGTGGCGGATGATGTTGATTATCCTCATTTTTTCTGTTATTTTTACTGACACACAGACACGTAATTATTCTTAACATTTCCTTTATTATTCTCTTGGCGAATTGTGGTTCTCCTGTGCTTAGTTTTGACTTCTTAGGTTTATCTAGAACAATTGTTTGACTAGTAATCCTTAAATTACTATCGTATGAAGTAAGTTTAATGTTTTATGTAATTACTTACACCCTAGGTATTTTCGTAATTTATTGCACGTACAGTGCTTGTACAAGATAAATACAGGCGTGATGAAATTCAGATGAATGTAAGTCAACAGCACGTTTACAGCGCTATCGCTTTGAATGAGCTTGTGTCTATTTGGAGCCACCAAATTTACGGTGGACTGGAAGTAAGGGATCCGTTCATGATGTTTCACAAAAGGGCTGGACGTATGCAGAAATAGATGTAGGCGGCGTTGCTGTTGCGTATTTTCGCGTCTAATCATTTTGTGTGGTTGAGGTCTGTTGGCGTTCGTATCGCATGGACCCAATATCTGGCGAATGAAGGTCACATCTGATGTGTATAGACTGAGTTGGAAACAAAGCTCGAAGTTTCAGTGCGGCACTAGCAGGGAAAGATAATAATAGTAAAAGAAACGAAGGAAGGCCTGGCTGCACCTGTACAAATAATTTAGTAAACTGTCTAAAATATATAGGCTATATTCTATAACGTTTAGGTTTCTTGCTCACTGCTTTTAAAAGTGAATGCCTCTTCTGAAGCGATACATGCCACTCTTTGGTTAAAGCTGAGTCACCACGTGTACTGCGATGTATGTGGCAGGTGGTCCGTCTGCAACTGAAACTACTTACACACGTTACCTCCAATCCTGTGTTACGTAAAGGCTGTTTAGCATCGATTTCTGGGCACACAGCACGTGTCACTGACATCTCCTATTTCTCGTTCCACTGAGGCCAAAAGAAGTAACATTCTTATTTTGCATTTAATCAACAATGAAATATCTGACACTGTAACATATCGTAATATTCTCTCACACCAAATTGGCGAAGACGACGGGAGGACCTTTGAAGAGGCTATTAGATGAGACCGAAACAGGTCTGTTAAGGCCTAACTCGTGACGGATGATGATGTTGATTATCCTCAGTTTTTCTGTTATTTTTACTGACAGACATAATTAACATTTTCTTTATTATTCTCTTGGCGAATTGTGGTTCTCCTGTAATTAGTTTTGACTTCTTAGGTTTATCTAGAGCAATTGGGTCTTAGCCGTAATCACACTACCGTTAAATAATTCTTGGCACAGGCTGATATTAGAAAGTGAATGAGCCCTTTGCGTAAAGACTTAGTAAGCAACGCGAAATTTGCTGTTGTCAGTTTTAAAATGAGGACTATGATTGGGTTATAATAAATTACAACCAAGCGAGAAACTTCATTGTACAAACGGTAGAATATCGAAGCGTTATCAAGGTCTCAGACCATTGTTTTTCCAATAGAAATTTTGTCTTTAGTTTTGAGTGCTCTAACAATATACGAAACGCGTTTAAAGCTTGAATCTTAGAGATAACTATGTGATACATAAGTTGAACCTGGAACAACAGCAAGTCTGATAGAAATATAATTACCCAGTAGAGCCTGTATAATCTGAAGGAACACAGAAACGTTTACGATAATTGACAATTAGTGTACCACATTCCTGAAAAGCATAACTTCTGTTATGAAGACATAATTAACCGGCCTTTGAGTGCAGATGGTGACTGATATCTTGGACTGACAGATGTAATTGAAGCTTGAATTATGAACTGCTTCGTAAATACAATTTATTTGTGGGTCTCAGAGCGAATTGTTGGATCGGTAGTTCCTGTCCCAGTCACTTTGTGCATTATGATGCAATATCCACACTTACACATTATGAAGGGCTGTAATTGGAATTTAGAGTATAATTATCTGCATGAGTTGAATTTTTCGGTATGTGTGTTTTTAAAGTAACACGCAGCACACGCAATACATTGAAATTAATTGGAGAATGATTGACGTTCGTGGAACAGCACATGTCTACAGCTTCAAGCGTTCCAGTTCAGCGAGAACGTTTTGAAAATGAATCATCCTGGACAGAAAATAAGCTTATTATCACTTTTGTGTGTTGTAGCTTTATTTGCAAACCAAGAATGAATCAGAATACTTTTCTTAATTTTACCAAAAATAAATATATTGAAATATGTTGAAATTTAAATCAACAGTGCAATTACCTGTTTAATTTTTTTAAAGGAATGCACCAAAATTATCAGAAATCTCTTACATTCCTTGTCACATACCAACATGTTTAACGTCGGAAAACTCCAAATTTTTCTCTAGAGCAAGTACGTATTAGTTCCACTTGGTTTTCCGAATAAAAACGGTAATTTGCACTAGCGTCCTCAGCCATTAACTCTATAATCGATGCATGGTTTTTTTTTTTTGCAGGTACTAACAAAACTTGGAAATATTTTATATCGTCCCCTCTTAACTCTTTAAAACACCACAGTTAATATTTGTGCTGTCTGATTCGAAGTGAAATATTTTTTTTATTTTTTTCCTCCGCGCGATTCTTACATTAAACAGCAACCATTTCTTTACAAAGCAGTTAAAATATTAGCAGTGTTTGGTTGCAGTGTTGTAGACACTTATGAATTAGAATACCATATGGTTGCAATGACACTTATGAATTAGAATATCATATCTACTCATGGTACATTTAAATAACATTTAAAGTGCCCTTATTGAAGCATAGTCACTGAGTATCTAATGCAGTGCCTTTTATGAAGCCCAAACGTACCGCTTTCCGGAGTAACTCTCAGTTGACTTTACGTAAGACTGACGAATCCTCTCCACACTGCACATTCATTGCGTAAGATTCATTTTAATATTAACATCTAGTCCATATTTACGTTTCCAAGCTGTCTTTTCATTTCACTTTCTTCTACAAATGTTTGGCATGAACTGGCATCGTATTGCTACTTGCTACATGCTCCACACTTGTTATGTTCCTTTATTTATTCATCCCATATTGAGTAAAGAGTAATAATTACGAGGCTTCTGATATTAAGATTTCTGTACCAATCTTTCCCGTGCTTTCCTTTGTGTTCAGGTATTCTCCTCGGCCTCGTCTAGCAGTTCGTCGAGAATGAATTAACACAATTGTCAATTGGGCCTGTGTCATGATTAACCTAACCGAGCAGTCTGGTGCAGCGGGAACACTTCAGACTCGTATCTGACGGTTAGGGGCTTAATATGTCAGGACACGGGTTATGCTGACTGAAGTTATTCGTTCATTTTCTCAGTCTCTCCCTTCCAAATTCCACGCAATTCATCATTCATCGCCGTTCTGGAGGAGAGACAGAGTGAGTAGTATTGTAAATGACAAGAAATGTGAAGACGCTGCTCTCAAAAGTTTACATTAATGGACAATTTCTTAAGGGCTGCTCACTGCACGGTAACGATTTAGCAGGCTCTTCGTTATGCTGCATTGTTGACTCAACTAATAGACATTCATATTCTTCCTCCAACGTTAGTCTGATTTACCGAATAAAATATACGACATAAGATATACAGAATCCCATAATGCCCTCCAGATCTTCTTTAAAGTAAACAACAATTATCGTGTGGCTCACACGCAAGCAGTCGACATTGCACGTGCTATCTGTTATGTGGGTAGATACTAAAATAATTTATAAACTCTACCGAAGTGATATACTACTGGTCGTCCAAACATGTTGACATCTGCGTACCGCAATGTCATATGACGTTCTGCGTCCACCACCTGGCCAACCCCGTAGCCGTTAAGCATGAATGAGTGCGGTAAACCGACCAATTTATACCTGACCTCAGTGCTTCATACAGATCCCCACCCAACACATACTACTTTAGGGGTCACCCGTGTGCGTGGACACGATGAGAGGAACTTGTCTGCAGTCTCACAACTTGCGTAAATCCAGAAATACTGCGCTCGTTTGAATATTCAGCAGCAGCAAATATTAATGACTTATTTTCTTAACATCACAAAAGGAGCTGTGTTAACGTAGTTACGTGAAGTTCACTAGGTTACGGGCTGGACCATCGAAGAATCGTGGTTTGCTTCCTGACAATGCCAGTAGATTTTTTGTCTACTTGTCAGTATCCAGGTCTTGCCACAGCTCTGATGGCTATTCGCCGGTTTCTCACCTAGGAGGCCCGGGTTCAATTCCTGTCCAATCATGTGGGATATGTATTAGGAAAATTGGCACTGGAGTCAGGTTTTTTCCTCCGAACACTGATGTTTTCCCATGTCCGAATCATTCCACCAGTGCTCTTTGCTCATTCGTTCGTTCGTTACTTGTGCCATGGAATATTAACAGCAGTCAGCGTCTTAAAGTAACACACTTAAAGAAAAGAACAAAGGGACCAGACTAGTTATGGGGCCCACCCAAACTCCTCTTATGTAAGATAAAACGGCAAGAGAATGAAGATGACCGCCCTCTATCTAGTACCAAAATTAGGAACGAGTGTAGCTGTACCTCCATTACGACACACGTTTTTATTGAGTGCACAGGGACAACTTTGCTTTAGAGGGACAATAGGAGAGCAGTTCAGCTAGGTACTAGACAGGACCTGTGTAAAAACGTGCGCACAGCAGAGGCATATGTACAGTGAACCTCCGTCTAATGGAACGGCAAGGGATCGGGTTTTTTCTTTGTTGACAGGTTCCATTTTGTACGGGTACTTGCAGTTTGGATTTTCGGGATTTCACATCCCCGGGACTCTTAAAAGATTGCCGCTAAAGACATATTTCCGTTATTTCCCATCTCAAGGAAAAACTTACAGGAGGTAGCTAGTTCGAATCTCGGTACTCTCAAGTGGGGTTTATCCTTATTGTTTGCTTTATCCCGGCATGTGCCGGGAAAGAACCTCGATTTGGTTGCGTCTTCGTCTTCTCGCATCCTTTGCATTTCATTATTCTCTAGATCATTCCAAAACTCGACGCCGTGAATTTTAAGTTAGTGAAAGCCCCTTTAAATAAACTGCAAACGAAATTCTTAGAAAGTTTGGCAAAGTTCATGTACCTGGGAACGACACTAGAAAGCTAAAGTTACATTCACGAATACGTTAAGGGCATAATGAATTCTTAGAACTGTTTCTACCCTACAATTCATAATCTTCTACTTTCCCGCCTCGTACCTAAAAACGACAGTTTTAAATTAAATATAATTTTAAGTGCTTTCTATTGGTACGAAACTTTTTCTGACACAATAGGAAGAATATTTGTTTAGGGTGTATGAAACGGAGCGCTAAGAAAAATATTTGGACCGAATGGAAAGAACGTGAAAGGCCTTTGAGGAAAATTGCGTCACACACGGCTTCGTAAGTTACACTTATCGCAGTACACTATGACGACAATCACATCAAGCAATATTTTAAAAGCGAAAGGTGAAAAACACAGTTTTAACAGGAAACCTGATGAGAAGAAATCAATTTGGAAAATTCTCATAAAACGGAAATACTCAAATTCATATGTCCCAATTTAATTCCATTGTGATAGTGTTAGAAACCTGGGTGGCTCATTCAGAATAGTGACTAGGCCAAGTTCTTGATGACCAGGAATTCGTACTTCAACTTCCAAGAAAGCATGTCTCATCCAGAACGTCCAGACACATTATGGATTCAACAGAATGACCTGTCCAGTGAGTACGTGGGGTAGAACGCGCAGAAATAAAGCTGACCATTTACTTCCACCCAAAGCGTTGTTAGAAATGCGTGGATTTGTACTTCCACGCCACCTTACATTTTAATGATATGTTGTGTCATTAAGCAGAAAGATGTCTTTACCTTATTTATCTAATACTGCCAGTTCATCCAGCACAGAGTACAGCACTAATTCAAGAATATTGAATGCAACAAAATATAATTTAAATCTTCGTCAGGATCAATGTACTCAGTTTATTTCATCAAACAAATGAACAATGTTAATTATGTATAAATATTAAAAGCGTACCTCCGACATGTTTCGGTACAAGTTTACAATTCAGGGAGAGCAATGCCAGTGTCAGAAGCCAGTTGCCAGTGATTAGCTCTTATTTACAAGATTCTTCCATCTTAAGTAGCTTCGTTGTATATATCCATTAGATATAAGTGTACAAATTTTACAGGTCTTCAAAAACTTAGTTAAAATTTGATTAAACATTTCTTACACAATTAAATATGATAGATACGTAGTGGAATTACTGTTACTGCGTTTGTTAGTGGAAACGTCTAGTAAAGTGGCACCGTATGTTCAGGTCTGTGGTGGATATTTCAGTCCAAAGTGGATGGGGTCGTTGTGTTTGTGCTGTGTCATGTGTCAGTGGCATCAGGATATTGCAGTATTCTGCTTTGTGTATATTATACTTCATTACGTAAGATATGTTTTAATCATATTTTAACTATGCGTTATTAACGACGTGAATAAGTTGTATCTTTCATACTTAACATCAACAACGATGCTACTGAAGACTGGAGAACCTGGTAAATAACTACTTATCATTGGAAATTGTTTTATAAAAGTCATATTGTTCTCCCCGAAGATGGTAAGCTTGTAGCGGAATATGTTGGCGATACGCTTTTAATATTTATATATATTTAACATCGGTAATTTGGGTTGTGAAACAAACTGAGTGCACTGGTGTAAAAATGTACGGAATAGACAGCATAAAGAAACTCGGTCATGATATTTACCATTCTTTCTTTAAATTTCAATAATTAAAATATTCTACTAATTTCAGTAGCGTTTAAAACTTTGCACTTTTCCTAGAGTGTGCTTGTACATTTCTTATGATTTGCACTATACACAATAACAGCATTTACATTCTTAAATAGCATTAAATGTTTCTTCTTTTTAATGGAAACATGCTGTGTTTTATGTTTTCTGTACGGTAGATGTTCGTCTTTAAATGTAATTTAAATTAATGTTGTGCTTAAAAGTGATAATTTCAACCCTTGAAAGCTCTTTGTAAAGTCTGAAATACCAAGTAAATATCTACATCACCTGTTCAATATTCAGAATTTATATTACTGGTACAAAAAACATAGATGAATAAGGGATTGGCTGAAGGAGTGAGACGAAAATTGTCCTCAACAATTTGCAACGTACGTATTAACCCGGTAATATACTGTGTACAGGTCGCTAGCACGCTATGACGAAATTAATTAAGTTTCGTGAGGTGAATGAAGTGTTTCTATAGCGTAGAGTTCACCTTGTATCAAGTCCTGACCCATGTACATTGCCTCTGAGAGTTGCTCTCATGCAACGAGCTTGCTCTAGGGATGACTAAACCAAACCACAACAAACCAAATTAAATTAAATTAAATTAAATCATTTGAAAGAGGAGCTTAGAAAATTAACTTCCTTAACATGAATGGTGTGTTTTCAGATGTTTGAACATCATAAAGTAATTAACTGTAAGGAACCCTAGAAGGAATTTTGTACTCACGTTATATACAAACTGATAACAGTAACGAGTAAAATACCCGTTGAAATTAAGAGAAAATTCGGCACATCCAATCTGTAAACATGGTTTTCAGATATAATCCCTCATTTATTCCGTCTTTTACATTTACGAACCTCGAGGAGCACTATGATGTTACGAGTTTCCTGTAAATGCACACTGAGAACTTGGAAATTTCTAGGATAGGCAAAATAATAAGCTTTCTATTAATAGTATTAGGATACTTGTCCAGCCGAAGAAGATTTCTCTTTTGTTTATTGGGTGTACTGTTCTATATAAGTTTATTTTCATTTTGTTCTCTGAACCCACACTACACTTCTATGTAGCCTAACACCTGACACCAGCCCCTTCAAGTAGCATTAAGACATACACCGTACAAACGGCGTTGCTATATGACGTTCAGTTAAACATTTTTACAACAATGTTTGACGCTATAATACGAACGGAAGCATGCATTCCTTTGTAATTATTGTTGACATTTCGTGGTGCTGTCGTAAGTAACAGGGACCCACATTATTTTCCGTTAAATAGAAAAGAGACCGACATATTTCCAGACATCAAACAAATAAACAGAGCCTCTCTTAGACTATTTACATATGTAGGAAATAGAATGTACAGTAGCGTTATTGTAAAAATACATGAATTCAGTAATGTCAAAAGTTAAAAGTCTCTTAAGTGATAGAGGAAGTTAATTTTTAGAATATTTCATGAACCGACATAAAGTTTTCAGTCTGCCTTTATTTCAAATTAATTCAAATTCTTCCATTTTACTAATATCAGAGCTATTAAATATATTAAATTTCATTACTAAAATATTAGTATCATATAAGGTTTTAAATACATAGCACAAACAACTTAATTTATTCTAAGCTTCTCGAACAAGTTTAACTACGTTCCAGCGTACTGCCATTGAAAGAGTATAAAAGATATGTGTACACACACACACACACACACACACACACACACACACACACACACCAGCCCTCTCTACAAAATTCTCCTAGGCTACCAAAATTTGAATCTTTAGAAATACTAAGTTTTATTATTATTATTATTATTATTATTATTATTATTATTATTATATCTTAAACACATTTACAGTTATTTAAATTTCATAAACTATACATTAGACTTTTTCATAAAATTTGAAAATATTGTGACAGAAGCTGCATATTTTACACTACGTTTGTAAGTTTCCATGTATATATATCCACAAATTAAACTGTAAATACTTCCTTTTTATATTTTTGTGATCAGTCTGATGATGGCTATCGTTATTAGCCGAAACATGTAGCTGGTTTTATCCGTAAAGTTGTGTTGAGACTGATTATATTTGCATTGATGGTAAACACTTTTATTTCCACGAATTAGGTTATAAAAGTCAGACAGACAGAATAAATGACGAAAAGTACAAATATAATAGGACGCAATATGATATAGTTCTAGCTAAACGATGCGCTGAGTGTAAACCTACGTTAAAGCACCTTCTGTAGCAGACGTGTGCAGTGATATTTGTCTAAAGAATTACAATATGGTGTTGCTGTACCTGCCGGCAGTGATGCTGTGAAGTCTTCATATGCGTTCATTTGCGATTATTTGCTTTTAACACAAGTATTTTACACTTAAGATTTTTATGGTTTGAACTATGACCCTGTGCAGCGTGATAGGCGGGTCATAATGTTTCGGTGGAATGCTACGTCCATTTGCGGGAACAAGATTCTTCCGAAATTTGTTATCTACCGGAGAGGCCACATGGTGTCGAAGCCCAAAAGATATCAATCCAAATTTCACCGCATCAGAAGTCGCAGATCTCACTAATGTATGATGAACTGTAGTGACTGAAGTGGATACCATAGTCTGTCAACGTTGCTGTTCGAACGAGATGTAAAACGGCAGCCATGATGAAGCCAAAACAGATAAATTCAAAAATTTTTATGGGTTCATACATGACAGCAATTACAATCGAAGATGAATAATTACGGAGGCAGAAACTGTGAACCTAAATATTGCCCTATGTCCATTCTTCAGAATTTACAGCTCCCAATGTTTGTCAGAAAACAGAATTCATCTGCCCTAACAAGAGAAGTCGAGAGCAGTACCATATGATAGAACATTGTCTCTTTTTATACAGCATTGTCATTCTAGTGTACCCAAACCTAGTCTAGCGTGTTTCGAAGTTGATCATATCTCGCGGTGAAAGAAACGTCTTTAAATAATCTATACACAATGTCCATAACCGTCTAACGCGGCATGCACTGTACACAATTTAAGGATCTACAGTACGTTAATATTATGTTGGACGCTGCCTATCATCCGAGCTGTATTTGTTATACACGACATTTCGCCAGTAGTGGTTACCGTACTAGCTAAGTATTACAAAATTCTGTTTCGATACTTGTTATCGGAATTTCTCTTAAAGTTTAAATCAGGGCCTAATGAAGACGGAAGCACAGCCAAATGTGAAAGAGCTGTGTTGAAAAATTATACATCCGGTACTGGGAATTGTCCAAAATAACATTGATAGGCCTGTAGTGAAACTAAATAGAGTAGGCACACGGGCCTGTTGCTAATGCTAATTTGCCCTATGAAACTAAGGAGTTCAAAGAAACTAACTTTAGCCTCAGTCTGAAGCCTTACGTAGATTTTAGCAAAACTGTTATCTGAGCGGACCTGTTGGAGGACACAGTCGTTGAAATGAATACAAATGTAGTATTTAACGCAAGACTACATCTTAAGACAATAGCCCTATATCAATTTCCAGGCTGTATGACACAAAACAGTTAATTTGTGTCAATATGTATTTAGTTACGTTTCGACGGATAACGCTATGAGCTTATAGATATCAACTGTTTCAATATTCTCTTTCTCTCAGAATGGGTGAATGGAATTGGGAATGGAAATTACGAGTTGGCGTAAATTTTTTCAGCTTTGTATGTGGGTTTATTACTGCGTTACAGGGGAATGAAATTACAAATCATGCATTTTTTACGAGGCCTCCACCAGTAAAGCACTAAATTGACTTCGTAGCACAGTGTGTGGTTTTAAGTCTTAAACTGAATTAGAACACTTGCATCGGTTTATGCTGAATTCCAAACATTGTCCTAGACATGAAGTGTGATTTTGACTTCAGGGTACAAGGTAAAATTATTATTGACAGAAATGTGTTGTAATTCCGTGCAGACCATGTATGAAAGTAATTTTAAAGTTGTCATTTGTCTAGCAATCCTTATATTAACTACCCCCCCCCCCCCCCCCCCCCACACCCCCTTCCACTTTCCCATTCTATAAGCACCCCTAACAAATTATATAATAAAAATAAATAAAATAAC
>Ga0123355_10003320_pt1 | contig 23024 bp, 20 predicted proteins | sample TergutEmb28metaG_3_FD_89872 | JGI IMG/M metagenome (GOLD analysis project Ga0123355, IMG submission 89872) | Embiratermes neotenicus P1 segment gut microbial communities from Petit-Saut dam, French Guiana - Emb289 P1 | ecosystem: Host-associated > Arthropoda: Insects > Digestive system > Gut ... | reverse complement strand
GCAGCCCCGGAAAAGCCGAATTGGATTTTGTATTTCAAGATAAAGGGGGTAATATCGTCCCTCTTGAGGCTAAGTCTTCGGACAACGTACGGTCAAAGAGCTTGAAGCAGTACATGTCACTGTACAAACCTGAGTACGCAGTGCGTGTGTCAGCTAAGAATTTCGGGTATGAGGGTGGTATAAAAAGCATACCCTTATATGCGTTGTTTTGCTTAATTCCGTAGAGCAATGATGTGGACCCAGACTGCCATTCACTTCTATCCACTCAGCCCTTGTGGTTTTGATCAGCGGTAGAAAATAACGATAGGACAGTTGCTATTTAACATATTTTCATGATGCAGCATTCAAAAAATCTCACTATTGGATATACCATTAGTGAGATTTTTTTTTGCGAATTTACTTGGTCACATTGAATAGACATACCCTTTGATTTTCAGAAATTCCGTAAAAATTAGAGTAAATGTATCTATGATTAAGACTACATCCCAATAACTCAAATATTTCGAAAATAATCGACGTAAGCTCTTCGGGTTTTTTGTAAAAAATACTTTTAGATACTTGAAATTTTTCGTAATTTATGATTCAATAGATGATATTGTAATATTTACGTCTTATTTGTTTCAGAGCTACGTAACATTTCTGAAATGTGAAACTATTGATCTCAAGGGGTGATAAATGCTTAAAGGCATAATGGTGTTTATTATGCCTACATTGATAAATGGTTAAGTCATGCAAAGAAAACTGAAGCCTGGCGGCAAGGGTGATAAAAAAGGGGGTCGACTTAAAATCACTAGGATGATTCTCGGTCACTCATCACTGGAAATAACGCCAAGAAGTATGACGAGCTATCGAGCTGGATGAATGTAGGTACATAGATATGGAGGCACTAGCAGAGGGATTTCTATGGTTATAATGAAAACCTTTCCCGAAGGTAACAATCATATGCTGAGTGCAAACCAAGATACTGGCTTAAATAATCTGTTCAGAAAAGCCTTATGGCTTCTTAACATAAGTTATACAGCAATTAAATCTCATTTAGACCAAGAAAGAATGTCTTAGTATTGGTGGTTGATTGTTAATGACAATGACAAAAAAACACTTTGCAGGCATAGCTGCAATACTGTCGGCCATGCTCTTTGTTGTTTTTATTATGTATCTACCTATTGAAGTAGCGGGTCGACGTCCTGATATGTCTCCTACGCTAATTATAAACTCCGGATTATTAGCTATAACAAGCGGAGTTGTTCTTGTTTTTATACTTGTAATACTAACTAGACGTGAATACATGCGCAGTCAAGTTGATACATTCGTACACTTCAGGCATCTGTTGTTTCTCATGATAAAACGTGATTTTGTAACTCGTTATCGAAGAAGTGTTTTAGGTGTCTTATGGTCATTGCTAAATCCACTTTTAACAATGATGGTTCTCACTATGGTGTTTTCAACTTTGTTTCGTTTCGACATAGAATATTTTCCGGTTTATCTACTTAGTGGACAATTGATTTTTGGCTTCTATAGTGAATCTACTGGAGCAGCCATGGGTTCTATTATTGGTGGAGGCCCGACAATAAAGAAAATATATACTCCAAAATATATCTTTCCACTGTCAAAGATTATGTCGAGCTTGATTAATGTAGGCTTTTCACTCATAGCCTTCTTATTTGTTTTTATTGTTACTCAAGTACCTTTCCACTGGACAATTATTTTGATTCCAATTCCGCTTCTTTATCTTTTTGTATTTTCACTAGGTATTGGTTTGCTTTTGTCCGCCATGGCAGTGTTCTTTCGAGACTTAACCTATATCTACGGCATATTCATCACTTTGCTAACATTCATGACTCCAATTTTTTACCCTGTAAGCATTTTGCCAGAGCGAGTATTTCATTTGATACACTTAAACCCCATATTTCATTATGTTGATTATTTCCGAGAGTTAGCTTTATATGGGAGAATTCCAGGACTTTGGGCAAATATCATTTGTATTGGGTTTGCAATGGCGGCCTTATGCTTAGGGATTTATGTAAAAATAGCTAAACAAGACAAGTATATTCTATATCTGTAGGGGGGCAAAATGGACAATGTAGTAATATCTGTGAAAGATGTCTCCATGATGTTCAACCTCAGCCGTGACAAGGTTATGGGTCTTAAAGAATACATAGTCAAAGGGTTAAAGCGTCAACTATTTTATGATGAGTTTTGGGCACTTAATGATGTCAGCTTTGACGTGCAACGTGGCGAAGTTGTTGGTATTTTGGGATTGAACGGTAGCGGAAAGTCTACCTTGCTAAAATTAATAGCTGGCGTTTTCAAGCCAACAAAAGGGAGTATTGACGTTTGCGGCTCTGTAGCGCCATTGCTTGAGTTAGGTTCGGGCTTCGACCCAGAATTTTCTGCAAAAGAAAATGTTTTTATGAATGGAGCAATGCACGGGCATTCCCCTGCTTACATGGCTACCCTTTACAAAGATATTATGGATTTCGCAGAGCTATGGGAATTTGAAAGTGTTCCGCTCAAAAATTTTTCCTCTGGCATGTACGCTAGACTGGCATTCGCAGTAGCAACTCAAATAGAACCAGAAATATTGATAATTGATGAAATTTTGGGTGTAGGTGATTTCCAATTTGCGCAAAAATGTGAAGATAAAATATCCGAGTTGCTTTCTGGTGGCACTACGGTTCTGGTCGTATCACATGCCTTGTCTACAATCAAGAAGTTATGTACAAAGGCTATTTTATTGCAAAAAGGCAACTTAGTGGCAATTGGCGCAGTTAAAGACGTGTGTCAAAAATATCAGTTGGGTGAAATCAGTGGCTGACAAGAAAAAGGTTTTACATGTGCTGGATAGTTTAGTTCCCTCCAGTGGGGTTGCTTCAATGGTGGTTTCTCTCATAGAGGGTTTACATAGCTATAGGCATGAAATTGCCGTTTATGATGTTTGTGACGACCATATAGAACAATACCTTAATGGCTTTGATTGTATAGTCCACAAGTTGCCTAATGTTAAACAAAGATTAGGTTTGGATTTCGGTAAAGAGTTTTCACTACTGTTAAAGAAAAACTGTTATGCAGTAGTACATGGTCACTTGCTCAACTCTGCATTTATATACCTTCGTGAAGCAAAAAACATGAAGGTTCCAAGCCGAATTATTCACGCTCATAGTGCTGTTGGGGCGGATAGTTTGTTGAAACGAATACGCAACAAATTGCTTTCAATAGGTATACCGAGATGGGCAACCGTACATATTGCAGTATCTGAAGAAGCCGCACGGCTTGCATTTTCGCGACGAAACAGAATTGCAGCTAAAGTTTTGGGAAATGGAATCTCTACAGATAAGTTCAGATATAACAATTCTATTAGACATGAAGTCAGACGCGAACTTGGAATTGGTGATGATGTTATCTGTGTCGGTAATGTAGCACGATTCTCAAGATTAAAAAATCACAAGTTTTTACTTGATGTATTTGAAGCTATGTACAACTCAGTCAAGTGCGTATTGGTTATGGTTGGAAATGGTGTTCTGGAAAAAGAAATTAAAAATGCTACTAACGATCGCAATATATCAAACGCTGTAAAGTTTCTGGGTTCTCGTAGGGATGTAAACAGGTTATACCAAGCATTTGATGTCTTTATACTGCCATCATTATCTGAAGGATTTGGTCTTGTAGCAGTAGAGGCACAATGTAGCGGGCTTGGTTGCGTTGTGTCAGAAAACGTTCCCAAAACTGTGCAATGTAGTGACAATATTTCGTTTTTGCCATTGGGTGACGCAAATATTTGGGCAAAAACTGCAATTGCTACTGCAGGTCGAAACCGCAAGGATGTAGAGGCAGGGGTTCAGCTTGTGGGCTTGGATGCAGAAACGATGTGCAGCAGCGTTCGAAATATATATGAATCTTCATTGGGGGAAGCGTACTTTGAATGGAAAAGTATTTAACCCTCTTGTTTCAATAGTAATTCCCGTGTATAACGGTGCGAATTATTTAAGGGAAGCCATAGATAGCTCATTAGCTCAAACCTACGCCAATATAGAAGTGCTAGTAATAAATGATGGCTCGAATGATAGTAGAGCGACTGAAGAAATTGCGCTTAGTTTCGGTGATAGGATTCGGTATTTTAGCAAGGTTAACGGTGGTGTTGCTTCTGCTCTGAATTTGGGCATTTCAGAAATGCATGGAGAGTATTTTTCGTGGTTATCGCATGATGATGTGTACTACCCAGAAAAAATTGAAATGCAAATAAATCTCCTTGATAGCCTAAACAATAAGAATGCCATCGTTTTTTCCGGTTGGCATATTATTGATAGTTCAGGGCATGTGTTGAATGAAGTTTTGCCACTTGAGCGATACGATAAAGAGCAGCTCGAAACACCACTTTTCGCACTATTGAACGGTATGATTAGCGGATGTAGTTTATTAATTCACAAAGGCCACTTTGAGCGCATAGGAACATTTAACGAACATTTGGTAAGCACTCAAGATTTTGATTTGTGGTTTCGAATGATGCGTAACCAACCATGTAGAATATGCGACGGTGTACTTCACAAAACCCGAGTGCATGATAGGCAAGGAAGCAAAGTACTTGGTGAATTGCACATAAAAGAGAGCAACAAATTATGGATTTATATAATGAAACAATTGACAGAAGAAGAAATGACAGTTATTAGCGGTTCTGTGCAAAAATTTTATCAAGATATATTTCTACTGCTTGTGAAATACACCAATAACAAAGAAGCTGTTCAATTTGCCAAGAAACGAGCATTTTCAGGATTTCTCGGACTTGTACGTATTAATGTGATAACAATATATGTACTCTTTCGAGAATGTCTAAGCTTAGTTAAACGCAATCTGCTCCACGAAAGAGGGTAGTCATGACTGTCATGTTAATGACTGATATGCCGCCATGTAAAAATTATACAGCGGGTATCGTTTTGAATATTCTATGTGGATTTCTGTTGGATGCAGGACACAGTGTTTGCTGTTTTGCTACAACATCTGAATACCTTCCTCATGCCCCTGAAATCCCAGAAGATAAAATCTCTCGAATGAAATTTGCTTATGCCACTATGCCAAGAGAAAACCATGGACACAGAGCACCTCACTTTCTTTCGTCTTTTATAGGCAATAATAGAGCTGCTCTTTTTGACATACCCCCAATTGCGAAAAAAATAGCTGCTTTCTCAAAAGAAAACAAAGTTGATTTTATATGGAGCATAGTGCAAGGGCAAACCACTATACGGCTTGCTAGTCGTGTCGTGCGTATTACGAAACTTCCATACGCTGTTCACATATGGGATCCACCAGGTTGGTGGTTGCGAGGAAATCGATTTGACAAAATAACAACCAAATGGGTACTCAATAAATTCGAAAAAATAGTTCGTAAGTCTTCTTGCTGCATAAGTGCATCGTGGGCAATGTCGGAAGAGTATATAAGGCGATATAGATGTAAAAAAAGTGTACCCGTGATACTTGGCTTCGAACCAAGGCGAGTTGAGCCTCAAGAAGATAAAAACCACAACTGTTTCGTTATTGCATTTAGCGGCCAGTCATATGCTTCAGAAGAGTTAAATTGCCTAATAGTGGCGTTGTGTACACTGGGGTGGCAGCATGAAGGAAAGGATGTTGTGTTGCGCCTATATGGCAGGGAGTTCCAACTAACATTCGCTAAAGATGCAAGAATTGAAATGCGCGGTTGGGTACCCTATGAACAAATGATAATTGAGTTAGCTGGAGCGGATTTGCTGTATTGTCCTTATTGGTTTACTGCAGTATTTGAAGAAGAAGCTCGCCTTTCTTTCCCAAGCAAACTAACGACATACTTCAAAACAGCCGTTCCAGTGCTTTTTCATGGCCCTGCTTATTCATCGCCTCGGCAATTCATTGAGAAAAATGGTTGTTCTTATATTGCTGACTCTCTCGATTCTGAAGTAATGGCAGAAACCTTGCGTTTTATTTTGACTGACAGAAACAGAGCTACTATGGGCGAGAAAGGGTATCAGGCGTTTTTAAAGCACTTAACCCTAGATAAAATGCGAGAAAATTTTTTTGAAGCACTATCCATCAAATAATTGAGAAGGCAATAAAATTGAAAATTGTACATATAAACAATACAGATTTAACAGGAGCAAGATTCAACGGTCATGACATTCAGGTCGAATTCAATAAGCGAGGTATTTCCTGTAAGCAATTTGTAGTTGAAAAGACAGGAGATGACCCAAACACAATCTCCTTGCTTCGAGATTTTGAAGAGCCTTATCTAAGAAATATGTGTAGGCTAACAGAAGCCGAAATGTCTTTGCATGGAGTGGTGTATCCCTATGGGTGGCGATTGTTGCAACATCAAGATTTTCAAGAGGCGGATATAGCTCATTACCACTTACTACACAACCACTTTATATCTTATGCTATGTTTTCGGAGTTAACTGCCACAAAGCCGTCCATACTTACCATACATGACCCTTGGTTGTTTACTGGGCATTGCATATACCCCATTAAATGCGACAAATGGGAAAAAGAGGAGTGTAAGCACTGTCCTCACTTGATTCGTAATATACCAATGAAGGAAGACAATGCACAGTATCTTTGGAGTTTAAAAAAAGTGATATTCGCAAGTGTAAACATTGATTTGGTAGTTGCGTCAAAATGGATGCTCGATCTAGTAACACGTAGTCCTATTACTGCCCATTTTAGAAATGTGCATCTCATTCCGTTTGGTATCGACACTACTATGTTTGACTGTAAGACGCGCAACAAACAAGCTATCAGAGCGCGACTAGGCATTCCTCAAGACCATATTGTCTTGTTCTTTAGGTCTGACCCTTCTGAGTTTAAGGGCGTTTCATATATCCAAGAAATGCTGAAGCTTTTACGCGCCGATAATCCGATTACTTTGTTGACAGTGGGTCAAATGGGGTTAGTGAAACCTGGCTCCCACAATATTGTTGAAAATGGATGGATTAATGATGAAAACCTTATGGCAGACTTCTATGCTGCTTCTGATATATTCCTAATGCCATCTATTGCTGAAGCCTTTGGCGTAATGGCTATCGAGGCCATGGCATCGAGCCTTCCAATTTTCGTATTTGAGGGAACTGCATTGCCAGATGTTACATTTGCCCCTAATTGTGGAATTGTACTTGATAACAACGATCCTAAGGAGTTTGCCAATGCTGTTGAAAGGCTTATAAAAGATCAAAACGAAAGAATTCACCGAGGAACCCTGGGGCGAGAGATTGCAGTAAAGCATTATGATAGAAAACAGCACTTTGATAGGTTATTGGAGCTTTATAACGAAATCATTCAAAGAGGTTAATGGCAATGAAGATAGTCCATGTGAATAATACTGATTTGCCAGGGGCAAGGTTCAATGGTCATGATGTACAAATTGCACTAAATAAAAAGGGAATTTCGTGCAAACAGTTTGTAATGGAAAAGTTAGGGGACAACCCAAACACGATACCCTTGATACGTGATTATGAGGAGCCATTTTTAAGTAACCTTTGTACTTTTGCAGAAACAGAGCTTTCCATGCATGCAATGTTCTATCCTTATGGATGGAGATTATTACAGCATCGTAATTTCCAGCAGGCCGATATAGCACATTATCATTTGTTGCATAATTACTTTATCTCATATGCAATGTTTCCTGAACTCACAAAAACAAAACTCGCTGTACTAACAATTCATGATCCTTGGCTGTTTACTGGTCACTGTATTTATCCGATTCACTGCACAAAGTGGGAAAGAACAAAGTGCCACAATTGCCCTAACTTGGAACGGATTTTCCCGATGAAAAAGGACAATGCTTCATATATGTGGGAATTGAAGAGAACTATTTTCTCAAACATTGAACTGGATCTAGTAGTTGCATCAAAATGGATGCTGGATTTGGTGAAACGTAGCCCAATTACTGCACATTTTAAAAATGTACACTTGATTCCGTTTGGTATAGATACCGACGTTTTTCATAATAAACGAGAAAAAACTGCAATTCGAAATAAGCTTGGCATACCACAAAATCATGTAGTTTTGTTTTTTAGGTCAGAGAAATCTCCTGTTAAAGGTTTGAAATATATTTTACAGATGCTAAAAATGTTACCATCCTTTGATAACCTTACTCTTCTTACAGTGGGAAGTAAAGGGCTATTGCAACGTGGTTCTTACAAACTGGTAGAGCAAGGCTGGGTTAATGACGAAGCATTTTTGGCAGAACTTTATGCGGCTTCGGATATCTTTCTTATGCCATCAGTGGCAGAGGCTTTCGGCGTGATGGCCATTGAAGCAATGTCATCAGGTTTACCTATTGTAGTGCTTGATGGCACATCTTTACCGGATGTAACATTCGCACCTGAATGCGGGTTGGTTGTTGAAAACTATGACACAACTGCATTCGCAAAAATAGTTGAACATTTAATACAAAACCCTGAAGAACGGCAACGACGAGGGGAACGGGGACGATTGTTAGCTCTGAAGCATTACAAAGTACAGGATCATTTTCAAAAGCTGATTGGCTTATATCATGAGATCTTAAGTCGAAAATCTTGTAAGTCCAGATAGTAATTAGAAGGAGCATTGTTATGGATAAACAGATCTTTATAGATGAATCGTTGCTCCCCATGTATGATCTTGGAACTGAAGATAAGTCACTTAAAGGCATACTGACTTGTGGCTACAGCGAAGCAGACATAAAAGAGTATATGACAGATTATTATCACGATAAAAACCAAGTCATGAAGCACTCTTATGATTTGGTTCCTTTCTACAAAACTGTTTTTGAGAATGCTCTGTCAAAAGTGAAGTGTACCGACATAAGAAATGTGCTGGAACTTGGGTGTGGCTATGGGTATAGTACTTATGCGGTGGCAGAATTATTGCCAAACGCGAGTATTGTTGCATCCGAATTATCAGCGGCAATGCTTGCGAGGCACAAGCAATATGGTGAAGAAAACTATCTTGAGAATGAGGAACGAATAGTAAGGTGTCAAATAAACGCTGATCAAAAGATATTTAAGGACAACTCATTCGACATGGTGTTTGGTACAGCGATTTTGCGCCATGTCTTTGACCCATTAAAGATTATCAAGGAAGCTGGTCGAATATTAAGGCCTGGTGGTATTGCGGTTTTTTGCGAGCCTTTTGAGGCTGGGTATGGATTGTTGCAGCTTGTTTATGAAATGTTACTGTTAAATCATGAGGAAACCCCTTTTTTGACAAATGAGCAATTCAGCTATCTAAAGAGTTCTTTAGAGGCTTGGGCCTGCATTCGTGTTAATTCTCCACATGAAAAAGAAGATATTCACGTTAAGGATGGCAAATGGCTATTTCCTTTTGAGTATTTTGATGAAGCTGCAACGATTGCTGGATTTGATTTGATTCGTAAAATTCCAATTACAAATGGCAATCATGTTTTCGATTTATATCGAGCACATACTAGCGGAAACGGAATTGAGTTGCCAGCAATAACTGAAACTATCCTTGGTTGCATTGAGAGATCCTTTTCTGCAAATCAGCTTCAAAACATGCCAGGCGACGGTGTACTGATTTTACAGAAACGTTCTGAGGATAACTATTCCACAACGGAAAGAGATTATTCGCAGGACATTGCATATTTCCGCCATACGTCGTTGTTGATATCAAACTTATCAGATGAGTATGCGAGGAAGTTTCAAGAACTACAGGGTGTCGCTTACAAAGAAACAAAGGAAAGAGACAAAAAGTCATTTAGTATCATGAAACCAGTATTTCATACAATACGTAGAATAGCGGAAAAATTACACATTAAAGAGCGCTTGAAAAAAACATCCCTATACAAGCGCCTATTCCTAAAAGGCGTAATGGACAAGTTGCAATAGCTTTTGCGAGGTGGTCAATTGCGAGAAGATAATCCTAAGGTCTCTATTATAATTCCTGTGTATAACGGAGGAAATTACTTAAACGAAGCAATAAACAGTGCTTTGGCACAAACATACACGAACACTGAAGTAATTGTTATTAATGACGGTTCAAATGATAGTGGAGCAACTGAGCGCTTAGCGCTTTCATTTGGTGTACGTATTAAGTATTATTTTAAGGAAAATGGCGGTGTGGCAAGTGCATTAAACTTTGGAATTGAAAAAATGTCAGGCGATTATTTTTCATGGCTCAGCCATGACGACTTATATACACCTGATAAAGTAGAAAAACAAGTAGAAGTTTTACGTAGCGCTCCAGACTTAGCTATAGCATTTTCAGACTTTTACACATTTGAAGCATCAAGGGAAACACCAATTCATAATAAGATACCAATAAAGGCACCAGTTCGAAGAGTATTGGCAGTTGATACAACTTCTACATTGCATGGATGCAGCTTACTAGTACACAAGCAATTATTTGATAAATATGGGGTTTTTGACGAATCGTTGAAATGCACTCAGGATTATGATTTGTGGTTCCGTTTTTCCAATCATGTTGAATTTGTTCATGTGGAAAAGCCTCTGGTTTTATCACGTTTACATGATGCACAGGATAGTCGAAGCAAACTTGAGTTATGTACTATTGAAGGTGATGCACTTCACCATAGATTTCTTGCAGAAATGAGCGCAGATGAAATCGATGCTTATTTTGCAAATGATGTACAGACTCTTATCAGAGAGTGCTACACCTATAAAAATGCTGGTTATTACAAAACATCCATTTTATTATTGTCGCATGTCTACAGAATGTCAAAAGAGCCGATTGGAAAATTATCAATGCTTCTGAATGACACAATTTTCAACTTCGATATAAATGATGGCGAAAAACTTTCCTACAATTTGGCAGTAAGCATTCCAGCAGTTAAATGCGCAATCAAAAGCAAAAAACTGATTCTCGTTTACACAAATGTGTGGTATAGAGGCGGAGTTGAAAGAGTCCTTTCCATTATACTAAATGGAGTGAAAGACGATTATTCGGTTGTTTTAGTTTCATCAGATGAAAACTTGGGAGAAGGTTTTTTTGTAGACACAGAAATAAGGCATATAAAGATCAGCTGGAAAAACAGTGACATGATTGCATATCGTTTGGCAGCATTGGCTTTTTTATTAGAAGCTGACTTGTTTGTTGGAAACCCAAACCATGAAGAGCCATTTATCAGAGTGTACAAGTTGCTTCATGACCTTGGGATAAAAAGCGTTGCTTGTAATCATGGTGATTATTTTATGCCTTGTTATATTAAGCGACTTGCACCGCTTTGGACACAAAGGATTGAGGCGTACAAATATGCTAATGCAGTAACTTGGGCAACGTCATTCAGTGCGAGGCTCTATGCGACAAAGCACGAGAATTCGGTATGGATGCCAAACCCTAATACATTTCAACCAATAGATAAACCGATTGAAAGGCAAGAGGGCTCGAAGAAGATCTTATGTGTAGGGCGGTTTCATGATTCATTGAAGAGGATAGACCGCATACTTACTGTTTTCTCGATGACTGTAAAGAAGCACCCCGATGCTGAATTGATTTTAGTAGGCGGATACGATTTGGGATTGCACATACCCTATTCGTCTAAAGAAAATGTTCAACAAATCATAGAACGCTTGAACTTGCCTATGAACCAAATCAGCTTTGAAGGAGAGCAGGACGACGTTTCACCTTATTATAGAGAGGCGGATGTATTATTCCTTGCTTCTGAAAGTGAAGGCTTTGCCATGGTGCTAAATGAAGCAGGTTGCCATGGTTTGCCAAGCATATTATTCAAAATACCCGGACTAGAGGATATTGTAACCCATGGCGAAAATGGATTTATTGTTGAGCAAGGTGATTTACAAGGAATGGCAGACAGCATATCGAAAGTTTTAGTAGATAACGATTTGAAATTGGATATGGGGAAAAAAGCATTAAAAATGGCAGAGCGTTTCAATAAAGATGTTGTGATTGCTCGATGGAAGATGCTTTTGGAAACGTTCATCCGTGACAAAGAACTTTACCAACTTGAAAACCCACTGGGTGGGCAACATCATGCAGATAACTTCTATATAACCGCGACAAAGGCCTATGAAAAAAACATTGCTGTTATGCTAACCCAAAAGGAAGAACCCCAACCAATAGTGCACAGAAGCGCAAACCAAGAAACGATTGACGAACTACAAAAAACGATTGATATATTACATAACAGTACGAGTTGGAAAATTACGCATCCTTTAAGGGTCTTGGTGCGACTGTTGAGACGCAGAAAAACTTTGTGAAACGGAGAGTAAATATGGGTATCAAAAAAGTACTCAAGGCTATATTCGACTATTTTGGTTATGAAGTCCGAAACAAGCAATCCTTCCCCCAAAAGTTGGATATACCCATAGACCAAATCGCTCAACTTTACGGACCGGATGTAGTTCAGTACATGGCATTGACAGGTGCATATTCAAATGAATGCATCGAAAGGGGAGTTCTCCCCGTTGCGGCTCATTTTTACCAGCCTATACCTAACCTAAAAGATTTGGAAGAGCGTAATATTTGGGAGCTGATAAGCCCAATGAATGGAATTGAGTGGGATATCAGTCATTTTATCGAATATCTTAAGGAGCTTTCTGAATATGCGTCCGAATGCAGCTGGCCAAATGAACCAACTGGGAATCCCATGGATTTTCATATTAATAATACTTGCTTCAGTTATGGATGTGCCACCGCACTGCACTCCATGATTCGCAAGTATAAACCCAAACGCATCATTGAAGTTGGGTCGGGTAATTCCTCGAAAGTTATTGCGGCAGCAATAACAGCTAACCGAGAAGAAAGCATCGGTTACAGTGTAAATTACTCAATAATAGACCCATATTCAGACATTGATGTCTCTATATTTCCTGCAGGAACAGAGTTAATCAAACAAGCTGTAGAACGAATGGATGTTGGATTTTTCGATTCACTGGAAAAGAACGATTTGCTGTTCATTGATTCAAGCCATACATGTAAAATCGGTAGTGATGTTAATTTTGAGATACTTGACGTTCTCCCGACTTTAAAAGAGGGAGTATTTGTACACTTCCACGATATAGAGCTTCCTAACGAATACAGCAAAACCTATGCCTATTTGCCGACATTCCGTATGTTTTGGACAGAAGCCTATCTTCTTCAAGCCTTCTTGATTGGCAATAAAGATTGGGAGATACTTCTTCCTCTCTCATGGTTTCAAAGAAATAATGCCGAGTTGTTTCGGGAACTGTTCCCGAAAGGGAACGATGCTGTGTTGTGGGGCAGTTCAAGCTTCTGGATTAGACGCAAGGCTGACTAGCATGTTGGAAAGGTGTAGGGAAATGGGAATTTATCAGGAAAAGTACACTAAAGTATATTTTACTGGGAAAAATGAGGATGGTAGCCCTGCCGGTTATGGCGTTGAGGGTAGCTCGGAATTCTCATCAGGTGGTATACGTGCAGCAGACGAATCTATTCTTTCAAAGATAGATTTTACTGGAAAGCGAGTTTTAGAGTTTGGTTTCGGCAGAGGAGAATCCATAAAATATGCAATTGAGCGTGGGGCCGAAAGTTATGAGGGTGTGGATTTTGCTCCTGTTGCTGTAGAAATTGCCGAAGAGTTTTTAAATAAACACAACATCCCATTGCCAAAGTTACATTGTAACGATGCCTTGGCCTTCATAGAATCATGTCCAAAAGACACTATATACGATATTGTACTTATGCTTGATTTTATAGAGCATGTGCCGAGGAGCGAGCTAGGCAAAACATTAATGCTACTAAAATTGCACCTTCATCAAAATGCTTTGATTGCTATAAATACCCCAGTTTATCGTGAGGACAATGATGTGTTACAAGAGGGGCTTAAAACCAGTAACAAGCTATACATGTTTGACTCTACAAATGATGTGCAGGAAACTTCAGGGATGCATTGCAATTTGTACACAGTAACTTCATTGCAATTTTTTATGTACAAATGCGGATATTCGAATGTTTCACATGCTCATTTTTTCGAGATAACGCAGCTAAGCGGGTGTGTTTCATTTGAAGTTTCCTACAAGGATAAATGGGAAAATTCGAAAACAAGAGGACTCCCACTTTTGGGAAACTTCGTAGAAGATGAGCTTGAGTATGCTTACATAGACATAAGCCTTTTGCACGAGCAACACATGCGTGTGGCTGAAGAGAAAGAGAAAGAGAAAGAGATACAAAAACTTGGGCAGGAGTTGATCGCACTTCATGATGCACTTGTCGCTCAGCAAGAGTATAGCAGGGAACTGGAAGGACAACTTGTCACTAAAGACGAGGAGAAAGCCATGACTGAGAAGGAATTGGTTGCACTTCACGACTCACTTGTGGCCCAGCAAGTATATAGCAGAGAATTGGAAGGCCAACTTGCCGCTAAAGATGAGGAGAGAGTCACGATCGGGCAGGCGTTGATTGAACTTCGCGACTCACTTGCTGCTCAACAAGCATATAGTAAGACGCTTGAAGTAGAGGCTCTGAAGATAAACCAAACAAATACATCTTTAATAGAACTCATCAACAAATTCGAAAACTCAACGAGTTGGCGCATAACTAAGCCCATGAGAGTAATGAAATCAATTCTCTACGAGGAGTAACTTGAACTGAGAGTTGATACTTTAGCCTGTTGGCGAAAAAGATACTAATATCCGAGAGGGCAGAGATAAGATGTTCAAAGATAAAACTCTTCTTATAACCGGCGGTACAGGCTCATTCGGAAATGCGGTTCTTCGTCGATTTTTGGACAGTGACATCGGCGAAATACGCATTTTCAGCCGTGACGAGAAAAAACAAGATGATATGCGAAACCTATACAAGAACAATAAAATCCAATTCTATGTAGGGGATGTTCGGGAATATTCCAGCGTTGAAAACGCAATGAAAGGTGTTGACTATGTTTTCCACGCTGCAGCACTGAAACAAGTACCCTCATGCGAGTTCTTTCCTTTGGAGGCTGTGCGAACCAATGTGTTTGGGACGGAGAACTTGTTGGATGCAGCTATTTCATGTCAAGTTAAGAAAGTTGTTTGTTTATCTACGGATAAAGCGGTTTATCCAATAAATGCAATGGGTATGACCAAGGCAGTAATGGAAAAAGTGGCTTCTGCTAAGGCACGATTGCAAAGTAATGGCAGCACTATAATCAGTGTAACTCGCTACGGAAATGTCATGTGTTCCCGCGGCTCTGTTATTCCTTTATTCATAAACCAAATTAAAGCCGGACAAGCTCTTACAGTTACTGACCCTAATATGACCCGGTTTATGATGTCCTTAGATGATGCTATAGATTTGGTGCTTTTTGCATTTGAAAATGCAAAAGGTGGGGAGTTGTATATTCAAAAAGCCCCGGCTAGTACCATTGGCGACGTGGCAGAAGGATTATGCGAGTTGTTTGGCTCGCACAGTGAAGTTCACTACATAGGTACCCGCCATGGTGAAAAATTGTATGAATCTTTGCTAACCCGTGAAGAAATGGCAAAAGCACAGGACTTGGGGCGTTATTACATGGTGCTGTCTGACAACCGTGATTTGAATTACGCTAAATATTTTGTAACAGGAAGCGAAACCGTGGAGCAGAACGAAGATTACACCTCCCACAACACTACTCGGCTCAGCAGAGATGAAACAAAAGCGTTGATGATGTCGCTTGAATATGTTCAAAAGGCCGTAGTTGGCGAACATATGGGGGATGGATATTAAAGAACTATTAAGTTTGAAGTACAATAAGATCATGATTATAAAGCTATCCAAGTTATATAGGCACTGTGAATATCCGAGTCGAAGTTGGAGGATTCGTAATTGTTAAGAAAATTGATAACGTGTGTTTGCTTATTTGTGTTTTTATATGCTGTGTTAATGTTTCCTGATGAGCGTGAATATCCTGCCACAGATGCCATGCAATGGGGACTACCGACTTTACACATTTCGACATATGGATATGGGAATCCCTTTGAAGATAGGACGATCTGGGTAAATAGTATTTTCAATTTATATTCAAATGATAATGAAAAAGAGTGGTCTTTTCAAAACGTGCTTGGTGCTGTACGTGGCAGGGGTGCATCAAGTTGGCACGAAGGCATTGCCGTTGATAAAAGACCATTACGTTTAAGGTTTCACACAGCAAGGTCTCTACTAAATTCTGGTCATGCCGCCACTGACTGGGTATTAATATCGAATCATTTCGACTATTCGCTGATGAGAAATTATAGTGCTTACCATTTAGGCAATCAGTTAAATGGTTTAAATTGGACTCCTTTTGCAACGAGTATTCATTTGTATATGAACGGGGAATATATGGGGGTCTATTTACTAGCAGACGAACGGGCATCGACTGGAGCAGGTAGACTTGAACTTACTGTAAGTGACTCACCAGAATATACTGATTACCTTATACAATTAAGACCTAACCTGCTTTATCAACTCATCGAAGATGTTGATTTCATTAGAGTTAACTCTTCGGAATTTGGTCCACGAGGCAGAAAAAATGACGCCTACGAAAGAGTTGATTTGGATAGAGATTTGCTTTACACGGTACATTTCCCTAACAGAAACATGATGTCGCCATTACATGTAGAGTATGTGAGAGATTATTTAACACTAATTGGGCTCGCTGCACGGTCACGTGATTTCGAGACAATGAGTTCACTTGTTTGCGTTAACTCATTAGTAGACTCCTATTTGATACACGAACTCTATCGCGATGGTGATTTTGGTTTTGGGAGTACATTTTTACATATCAAAGGGCGTGGGGATAATAGACGATTGTATATGGGGCCGATCTGGGACTTCGATCATACTGCAGCAGCAACTGGACTAAGCTCATATGGGAGTATTGTTGTTCGACAACAACATTACTGGTTCTCAAATTTACTAGGAATATCTGAGTTTTTCGAAATCGCATCAGCTCGATGGAACACATATATGTTTGACGCAATCAATCAGACAATTAGTCATGTTGACTATACCACATATACTTACCAAAACGATTTTGAACGCAACTTTGAACGGCATCAAATACTTGGAACCCCCCCACTATCTTTTATGGACGATGATAATCCTATTGTAAATATTTTAAGCTATATGGAACAAGTGGAATTTTTAACGGAATTTCTTAATAACCGGACAGACTGGCTTAATAATCACTTCAATCATACACAAAGTGCATTTGAAGAGAATCGAACCATTGTGTTATCAATTAACAATGTGGAAGAAGCAAATTTACCGCAAAGCATTTTACGTATACTTCATAATTTAGGACTTGATTTAATGCAACATCAGGATAGTGCAGAGCATTATTTAGCTATCATCAAGAATGGCGAAGTCGAACTTGAGGTTTTATCAGTTGAAGAATCAAAACACCAATGGATTGAGGGTAGCCTGAGTTTTTCAGCTACTAGTAGTAGTTTAATTGAGATCGATGGGCTTGAAGTCACAACGAATAGTAGTGGGTTGAACGTTTTGATATTTGACAATGCAACTGAAATGATTGTTGATAGCTTGAATTTTTGTTCAACCAATGGGTTTGCGCCTACAAGAAACCACTTTACGCCTAATTCCGCCAGGTTAACACTGTTTCTACGCTTACTTAATAATGAAAATTACATTAGCATAATAACCATTAGTAATGATACCAGCAGAAATTTTTGCAATAATTCACTCGACACTTTCGAATCAATAGGACTACGAAGAAACTTAATAGAAATGCAGAATCGCCCTTATGTTGCTATCTTAGCTGGTTCTGAATTGATTTTTGAGGATGTTGGAAATCCTATTTATTATGAAGATGAACAATTTTATGATGCTGTAGAAACTACACTAGTTATTGATGGAATGCTATTTCAAGTCCTCAGCCAAGGCAATAATGAAACAATAAGATCAAGCATTCTTATTGATAGTTTAGAAAAATCAATGAATCACCACAGCATGAATATCGTTGTTGTTGACAGAAGCACAGGTGAGGTTATAGACTCCGTAAGATTCAACTTAGACTATAATAAGGAGTTTGATAGAAATTAACTTTTGCAGACATGTTCAACAGTAAAAAGCAGATACCTTGAGGAAGAGGTAATAAATGGTGAAATTGAAACTTGCAACAATAATCGGGACAAGGCCAGAAATCATCAAACTTTCGGAAGTTATCAAACTAGCTGGACAAGTATTTGACCACACCCTGATCCATACTGGGCAAAACTATGATCACTCTTTGAACCTCATATTTTTTGATGGGCTTGGCTTACCCCCACCTGATTTTTATTTGGAAACCCCAGGCACACATTTAGGCGAAACTATTGGCAATATAATCTCCAAAACCTATGAAAACCTGCAAAGAATTCGCCCAGATGCGATACTTATACTTGGAGATACAAACTCTGCACTTGCAGCTATATCAGCCAAACGGCTTAAAATTCCAATTTTCCATATGGAAGCGGGCAATCGCTGTTTTGACGAGAACTTACCAGAAGAAGTAAATCGTCGCATTGTAGACCATATCAGTGATGTAAATTTGGCATATACAGAGCATGCGCGCCGGTATTTACTTGCAGAAGGAATCCGCCCGGAATATATATTTGTGACGGGTTCACCCATGGCGGAAGTGCTAAAAAAAAGCGCAGGTCAACCTACCGATGTTTTAAAGCAACTTGGATTGGAAAAACAGGGTTACTTTTTACTTTCAGCGCATAGGGAAGAAAATATTGACAATGAAGCAAATTTTACAAATATGGTTGAGTCAATAAACGCATTGGCTGAGAACTATTCTTTGCCCGTGATATATTCACTGCATCCGAGAAGTGGAAAAATTATTAAGGAGCGAAAAGTTGAATTTCACCCACTCGTCAGGAAAATGACTCCCTTTGGATTTAATGACTATATAGCACTTCAACAAAGCGCTTTCTGTGTTATATCCGACAGTGGCACCTTAGCTGAAGAATCATGTATTTTAAAGTTTCCAGCTGTTTCCTTACGCACAAGTACAGAGCGTCCAGAAGCAGTTGATAAAGGTGGTTTTGCTGTTGGTGGAATAAATGCTAAGTCCGTTTTACAGGCAATCGACTTAGCTGTGTCGTTGAAAGATTTTATAATGCCGACTCCGTCTGATTACACGGACATTAATACCGCTGCAAAAGTGGTAAAGATAATTCAAGGTTACACAGGCATCGTGAATGAACGTATTTGGAGAAAGCCTAGTTGCTAAAAAAGACTGATAACATATGTTTGCTTATTCGCATTTTTATATGTTACTTTGTCACTTCTTGATGAACGTGATAGTTACGCTGTAAGGGAGATTCTAATATTGCGAATAACGATTTGTAGATACAGAAACCCTTTGTTGAACGAACGTTGCGGATAGATAAACTTTTTCATTCTGTACGTGATAAGGGAAGTTGGAATTTCGATTCTGCTAAAGAGGGTTGAGTGCATGGTGTAAGCAGTTGGTATGGGGGTATAAGTGAAGATAATGAGGAGGAATAGACTGTGAGCCAACGTATTGCAATACTTGGAGGCACCGGAATGGCGGGCCATGTGATGGTTGCTTATTTAGAGGAGCAAGGCTTTGATGTGTTTTATACGGCGCGCAGTGCATCAAACTCACGAAGTAGTAAATCAATTAATGCTGAAGACATCCAGACGCTAATGTCATGGCTTGACTGTGTAAAGCCTGACGTAGTAGTAAACTGTTTAGGAATATTACAAAAGGAAAGCGAGGCAAGACCTGATAAATCAATTCTTCTTAATTCCTTTTTACCGCGCTATGTAGAACAAAAGTATCGTTATACGAACATAAAATTCATCCACTTATCAACAGACTGTGTTTTTTCTGGCAAACGAGGCAAATATCTTGAAGTGGATACCCCCGACGGCGAAACAATATACGACCGTACAAAAGCATTGGGTGAGGTCGTGAACAACAAAGACTTAACCTTTCGCATGTCAATCATTGGTCCGGATTGCAATGAGAGAGGAACGGGTCTGTTCAATTGGTTCATGAAACAACAAGGTATAGTATACGGCTTTTCAAAGGCAATCTGGAATGGCGTTACTACCATAGAGCTTTCAAGGGCTGTTGTTGAGGCTATCCGCCAAGACTTATCTGGGCTTTATCATTTAGTCGCTAGTGAACCAGTTGACAAACACAACCTTTTGCTACTATTTAAGGAAATCTTCGAGCGTGAGGATATAGAAATCAAACCGGAAGATAGTTTCGTAGTGGACAAGACGCTTGTTAACACACGAATAGATTTTAACTTCATGGTGCAGACATATCCTCAGCAAATAAATAACATGAAGATGTGGGTAGATAAACATGCTGAAAGGTACAAGCACTATTTTTCACGAGTTACCTCAGAAAGAATTATGTAGTAGTTACCTATTACCAATCCCTCCGAATGCTAACTCTTGTTATTGATCGATGGGTGGAACTCTAGGGGGTGAAAGCCTTGATCGGGCGGCATGAGTTAAAATATTATATCAATCCAATAGATCAAGCGACATTGCGTGCAAGACTTAAAGTATTGGCTAAACCCGACGAGCACATAGGCGAAAGTGGCGGATATATGATACGAAGCCTTTATTTTGACAACTATTCTGATAAGGCTGTATTTGAAAAGCTCTCAGGGCAAAGCAGACGAGAAAAATTTCGTATCCGATTTTATAATAATGACCCGTCTTTTTTGCGATTAGAGAAAAAAACCAAAATCAACCAACTTGTGTACAAAGAAAGTGCGCCTTTATCAACAGAAATATGTGCAACACTGTTGGCTGGGAATCACGAATGTTTGCAAAGTCAGAAATCATCCTTGCTAATGACTGAGCTTTATTCAAAAATGAATTATCAGTGCTTGCGTCCTAGAAACATCGTGAGTTATCACAGAGAGGCATACGTATACCCACATGGGAATGTGCGTGTGACTTTGGATAGTAAAATTAGCACATCGAACAATGTTTCCGATTTCTTAAATCCAAACACAACTCATATTCCTGCCTCAGCTTTGGATATTCTTGAAATCAAGTTCGATGGTTTTTTACCAGATGTTATACGTGATATAGTGTGTATCGATCGTCGCAATCAAACTGAGTTTTCGAAGTATGTTACTGGTCGACTTGTGTAAATGGAGGCCTTACAATGATTGAGCAATTTTTACCAGACAGCCTGAACTTCCTAAACCCGACAATGGTTCTTACTGCTACGGACATGATTGTAGCAATGGCAATTTCGTTTGTTACGGGATTGTTTATTTTTTTTGTCTATCTCCAGACATTCAATGGTGTCATGTATTCAAAGTCATTTGCAACCTCGCTTATTGCAATGAACTTGATTACAACGCTAATTATTCTAGCTATTGCTCAACATTTTATTATATCCATAGGTATGATAGGCGCGCTTTCGATAATCCGTTTCAGGACGGTTGTAAAGGAACCACTAGACCTTGTGTTTCTCTTCTGGTCTATTGCTGTTGGCATAATAGTGGGAGCAGGCCTTATAACACTAGCGATCATTGGTTCAGCTATTATAGGTGTTGTGCTATTTGTATTTGTAAACCGAAAGGCAACTAACATCTCATATATACTTATCATTCGCATTTCAAACTTGAAAGCAGAGAAAAACGTGTTTACAATCGTAAAACAGTCTACTAAAAAACATGTTGTAAAAGTAAAGACTATTTCGTCAAACGATGAAGTAGAGCTAACTATCGAAGTTCGACTAAAAGCACAAGAAACCGAGTTCGTTAATGAATTATCGAGTGCAAATGGAGTTATTAATGCTTCTCTTGTTTCATATAATGGAGAGTATTATATGTAAGTATACATAATCATTAAGATATGAGCCTTCTTCCGCCTCTATAGGCGGGGAAGGCTCAAAATCCATCCTTAACTCGATCTCGTTTTCAAATAACGTTCTAATGCATCATTCCACTCAGGCAACCGATAAAAACCAGCCACATCCAAATCGGATTTATCTAACCGGGAATTAGCCGGACGGACAGCTTTAGTTGGGTACTCACTTGTTGGGATCGAATTAACTTGTGTTGGCAAATTCGCTAAACGAAATACCTCCTGTGCAAATCCAGCCCAAGAGCATGTTCCTTCGTTAGTCGCATGGTATATTCCATACTTTTCACTTACTGCCATATCGCACAATAGCGGAGCTAGGTCAACAGTATAAGTTGGCGAACCAATCTGGTCGCCTATCACATTGATGCTGTCTCGTTCACTACCTAAACGTAGCATAGTTTTAACAAAGTTAACACCATTTTCTCCAAACACCCATGAAATACGAACTATAAAATACTTCTCCAATGTCTCCCTAACGGCCATTTCTCCACCCAACTTTGTGTTACCGTATACACTAGTTGGGCCTACTGGGTCATCAATCTTATGAAAATGCTCACCTTTTCCGGGAAAAACATAGTCGGTACTTATGTACAGCATTTTTGCATTTACTTTCTTACAAGCCTCAGCAATATACTTAGTACCAAGCTCGTTTATCCTACGGCATAATTCCGGCTCGTCTTCAGCTTTGTCTACAGCCGTGTAGGCAGCACAATGGATTACTGCATCGGGGTTGTATTCACCTATGGCATGGAATAGAGCGGATCTATCAGTTATGTCGAAATCCTTAACATCTACTCCTTTATAATCGATACCTCTACGGGTAAGTACTTTTTCGACATCTTGTCCAAGCTGCCCTTTTGCTCCTGTTACTAAGATTTTCATAAAGGCTCCGGCGAGGAAACCGCTACCCTTCAGGGTAGTGGAGGAATCGCCGCCCCTCCCTTCGCTTATTATTTTAAATCTTGTAATCTCACTAAAAATATGCTATAACAATTTTAGTGAGGTGGTAATTTTGTATTTTACAGTTACAGCCAAATTGAGAATATTACCAAATGATACACAAAAACAGTTATTGCTTGAAACTATGCGAGCATATGTGGCCGGATGCAACCATGTTTCTGCTTATATTTACCGTACTCATGACTTAAGCCAAGCATCAATAAATAAGGCACTATATCAAGAACTGCGTATTAATTTCGGCTTGCGTTCTCAAATGGCGCAATCAGTTATGAAAACTGTAATCGCAAGAT
>Ga0123355_10003317_pt1 | contig 23036 bp, 27 predicted proteins | sample TergutEmb28metaG_3_FD_89872 | JGI IMG/M metagenome (GOLD analysis project Ga0123355, IMG submission 89872) | Embiratermes neotenicus P1 segment gut microbial communities from Petit-Saut dam, French Guiana - Emb289 P1 | ecosystem: Host-associated > Arthropoda: Insects > Digestive system > Gut ... | reverse complement strand
GGCAAGCGACGTATGCAACCGCATAACTATCTGTTAAAAGGCAAAATCGTGTGTGGAACTTGCGGTAAAGCAATGATTTACGGCACAACGACCTATGAGCCGATGTACCGTTGTATGTCTACCCACGCCGACCCAACGGCGGCTTGCCATAAGATGAAACTCTACACCGCCGAAGTAGAAGATGCGGTTATGACGGTTGTTAGAGTGCAAGCCGGGATTGTTCTTGATTCGGGTGATTTATCCGAGTTGAAAAAAGCAAACAGTAGTGGTCAGCGTTCTGAATACGAAAAACAGATAAAAGTAATTGGTGAACAGAGGCAAGCCGTTTACGAGCAGTTCATAACAGGCGAAATCGTCCGTGAAACTTACCGCTCTGTTAAATCAGACCTCACGGCACAGCTTGATAAGTTGAAAAACATGGTGGCTGCGATAAAGCAAGCGGAAGTAGACAACCATGCCATGAGAAACACCGCCGGCCAAGCACGAGCCGTTTTGAACGACTCCCTCACACCACGAGAAATTGTAGAGGCTCTGATTGATAAAGTCCATGTGTTCCCAAACAACCATATAGAAATAAGTTGGAAAACCAAAGGCTTTTCAGCTTGCTAATGACAAAACCGCACTTGGAATATCACAGGTGCGGTTTTTGAAATCTATGTAAGAAAAAATATTTTCATTATTTTTTAGTTTTTGCTTGACGTAAGCCTCCCCGGCTCTAAGCCCGGTGAAACATGCAAAGACAAACGGAAAGTTTGCAATATCGTCACTACAGGCTTGCACAAGTTTTTGAATACTTGCATCTGATAATGCCGCATTGATTGCTTCTGATTGTTTTGGCATTATTGGCAATTCAACGGCAAGCAAAGGGTTCTTAATCAAAACATCTGACTTTACGCAATGAATGAAAAACTTCCTCAACAGTTTGTTGATTTGATAAATATTGTTAACTGTAGTTTTGTTCAATAAGGTGCTGTAATAGCCTTGTATATTTGCACTCTTAACAGTTATCAAGCGCATTCCTGAAAGCTCACAATCAGCAATGTATAAGCGGTATAAGCTTTCATATCTCTTGTAACTGGACAGTCCTATAGAATGGCGTTGAATACGTTCAAGCCAGTGCTTAAAGGTATCGCCAAAAGTCGCTTTGTCATAATCCAACGAAAGCCCTTGCTTTATTCCAGAAAGATGCTCGTCACGTTTGTTTTCGGCATCTTTTTTGCTTTCCCCATAAAACTGCTTGCGGATTGGTGAGCCGTCCGACTTCTTGCCGACAGTAGCCGTCACCCGGTAATAATTTGAGCCGTTGGCGGTGAAATTAGTCTTCTTGGGCATTGCTAGCCTCCTGAAGTCTTATTACCCGAACTGCAGCTATCTCTTTTATTAAATCTCTCGCGACCTCACTGGCGGCGTGTTCGTATCCGAACATTATATCAGAAGGTATCGATAGAAAGTCTTTTAGTAATTCCGAATATCCAAAATCATTCACTATCTTGTTAACACTTGCAAGCATCGCATTTTCAGCCTTTATTTGTTCTTTTGCGTCATTTTCGGATTTTGCTGAAATGTCACCATATACAAAAAACATTCTTTCCAATTTCGCCATAACAAAAAGGAGTTTATGAAAGTTCACACTGACAATAAAGTCACTTACACTCTCACCCAATAATGGAAGTCTTCTTAGAGTGTCGATGGCGTCATCTGAAAGTCCTGTAACTTCATGAGTGTTTATATTTTCGGACTTGATGCCGCGCAGTAGCTCATCGCAGGTGATGTCAAAATAATCCGCAAGGCTAATTGTATATTGCGTTTTTAAATCCCTTGTTCCATTTTCCCATTTTGCCACAACCTCCCGGCTAACGTGCAGTTCAGCCGCGAGCTCTCCTTGAGAAAGCCCACGCCCCTCCCTTAGCTTCGCAACCCTTTTTCCAATATCAATAGCGGAACATGACATATTAATTTAACTCCTTTTCCGACATTGTGGCACAATTATATTTTTTGTGCCAATTCTTGTTGACTTTTCGCTTTCGATTCTCTATTATGATTATGTACCACAGTAGCAAATTGTGCCAAATTTGTCAATAAGAAAAAAGGAGAACTCACAAAATGCAAAACCTTGAAGAAATGGCGGCAATAGAACGCCGAGAGTACCAACGTAAGTGGAGATCCGAAAACCCGGATCGAGTGAGAAAGCACACCGCTGATTACTGGAGGCGCAAAGCGGCTAAAAAACTTGCAAAGCAGGAGGTAAATGATGGAAACAGCAAAGAGGTTTGTGCCAGTAACACAATATTGTAGGTCGAGTGGTCTTAGTTATGCCACTGTTACCCATTTGCTCAATAGTAATCAGCTTGCCTATATCACTACTGAATCTGGGCAACGGCGCATAGACACACAACCGACAGCCAGTGAACGCAATGTAGTTTTGGCGCGCTTGGAGGCGCAGGAAAAGCTCTTGAAGGCTCTTTGTGGGCATTTGGGCGTAGCGGAAGCGAGGGTGAGTTAATGTTACATAAAGAAAACGACCGCACCGATGTTGGCGCATCAGAAGCGGTCAAGGAATCAAATCTGTCAGGCTCGACAAGTTTAAATTCCAGTGCTAATCATACCACATTTTCGGAGAGTCGGCAACCAGATTTGATTGAAAACGTGTTGATAAACACAGGTGCGTATGGGGCGGAAAACAAACTTATGATTCCACAACTATTAGAATTGACTAGTTTACCAAACGCACGAACCTTGCAGCAGGGGATAGCTACGGAGCGCAAAGCAGGGGCATTAATTTTGAGCGGTTCAAGTGGGGGATATCATCTGCCAAGTTTAGATCCAGAGTCAGCAAGACAAGAAATGATGGAGCATGAACGGTGCCTGAGAGCACGAGCGTTGAATACACTGGCAGTGCTCAAGCCAGTTCGGCGAGCTTTGCGAGCTGTTCAAGGCCAAATTGGGCCGTTGTCGGAGTCAGAGGGAGGGTGCAATGAGTGAGTGGCAAATCAAGCTTTGTTCTCTACACGGATTATTGGCAACACCTTGAGTTGCTAACCACTGGGGAGCGTGGAGAGCTTATTACAGCCATCTTTGATTACATCAGAACTGGCGAACTTCCAAAACTTGACGGCGGTTCGAGAATGGCATTCTCGTTTATCCGAGCGCAGCTAGACCGGGACACGGAAAAGTACGAAGCCATTTGTGAGCGCAATCGTAGCAACGGCGGGAAAGGTGGCAGACCCCCCAAAAACCCACGCTAACCCAAAAAACCCAGTGGGTTATCTGGAAACCCAAGCTAACCCAAAAAAGCCGATACTGAGACTGACAATGAGACTGGCACTGATTTTATACCTATACGAAGGAATTATTAACATGCACTTTGAAGCAATCAAAAACAGCATCGACATCAAAGATGTTGCAAAGCGGTACGGGATTGTAGTTGACCGTAATAACAAGGCACTGTGCTTTGTTCACAATGATACAAGGCCGTCATTATCGTTTAAAGGCGGCAGATACAAATGCTTTGCCTGTGGCGTAGGTGGGGATGTCATTGACATGGTTGCCGCTATACAGGGGGTATCGGCGATTGAAGCAGCGAGGATGATTGATTCACACTACAGGCTGAACCTGTTTGACGTAACTGCAAGCCCCGAAGCGAAGCACCGACAACAGGAGACAAAGGCTAAAGCGGAAGCAAAAAAAGCTCCCGAAAAAAACGTAGATTTTGTTATTCCTGTTCCCGGCAATGCACCGCCTGTGCCTGATACGATAAATGAGCTATGTGGTGTGACCAGCAAATGGATCAAGACCAAAATTGACCACTATTACGCATATAGAACTGAATCGGGAGAGCTAATCGGTTACGCTGTCCGCGCGGATACAAAAGACGGCAAGAAGCTCGGATACAAGACGCTAATCAACGAAAATGGCGCATTAAAATGGTCTGCGAAGTCGTTTCCAAAACCACGCCCACTGTACGGACTCGATTTACTTGCAAAAAAACCACTAGCAAAAGTGCTGATGGTCGAAGGTGAAAAATGTGCTGATGCAGCGAACCGTAAACTTGGTAACAAAAATTGGGTAGCTATGGCATGGCCGGGCGGCTCACAAGCAGTCAAGTATGCTGACTTTGCTCCACTTATAGGTCGTGACTGCACATGTTGGCCAGATAATGATGCTGCCGGACGCAAGGCGATGTCCGAAGTGTCAGCGCAGTTGGACGGTATACCTATCATGCACATACCAGATGGATATCCGGCAGGGTGGGATGTTGCGGATGCAGGTGCAGTAACGGATATAGATGCGTTTATAACTGACTGTGTAACAGATTGTGTTGCAATTTGCTCAAGCAAAAAGTGAAGCAAATATTCAAGCAAATTATAATCAAAATTAAAAACCGAAAGGACAAAATAATGAAATTCAAAGACAAAATACAAAATGAACTTGCAGAAATCACGGCAAAAATTACCGAAGCTGATGTGGAAATTGCAGAAGGCACAAAAAAGCGAGATACCCTTCTCGCCGAAAAGAGTGAGTTTGAAAAGATGGACTCAATTGAGGCGGTAAAGACTGCAAGTAAAAAACTTCCCGGAATTAACGAAGAACTTGCAGAAGTCGAGAGCGAGTTAGCGCATCTTTCAGTCTATAAAAATTCCTTAAAATTGGGATACGAGCAGCTTTCAGCCATCGTTGAGCCTGCGCTATTGGAGTTTGTGAGCGAGGCGACAGAAGCCAATGAGTACCGGTTTAGAGAAATAGCTGACTTATGTACCGCGTTACACGAAAAGGTATGTGAAATTCGGGAATTGAATAAAGCAATTCGGGAAGATGTCGTCACAACAATCAGAGAATTTGAACCGTTTTGCAAAAATGTTGGATTTGATACCGCCGTTAGTAACTATTTAAGCGGCGTTGCGTTTAACAATCAAATAAAACATGTGGTGAAATGTCGTGATGACCACGACCCCCGAATAGCTAGAGCCCTGCAATATTTCAGTTATTAATGCCCTTGCCGGGCTAAAAGGAAAAAACATGAATTATATTGAAAAAATTCAAGCTGAAATCACAGCATAATATCCTACATGATTTCGCCGTGTTAAGTTACCATTTGCGACAACCAAAGTAAGTTCCAAAAAAGGAGTAACCCATGAAGCAGCCTGTTAATGACCTGATCTCAGGCAAGAAACCCAATAAAGGACAGTTCCGTAAGGGTAAGAGTGGTAATCCCGGAGGCAGGCCACCTCAACCGAAAGAAGTCAAGGAAATGTTAAAGGCGGCAACAATTCCGGCAGTCGAATTGCTTATCAACACAATGAACAGTGAGGATACAAAGCCTGAATTGCGTGTACGATGTGCCGAATTGCTGCTTGATAGGACGCTAGGTAAGGCTGTTCAACCACTTGAAGCGAATGTTACAACACAGACCATTGATTGGGGTGAAATCACTACGGACGAACTAAGGAGGCTTGCGGTGCTTGATGAAAACCAAAATGATAGCACAAGCGGCACGGAATGAACTTGCCCGACGTAGCCTATGCGACTTTGCGGTTGAGACAGATCCACGATACATGGTCAACTGGCATCATAGGATGCTGTGTGACTACCTTGACCGCTTCGCAAGGCGTGAGATTCCAAGACTGATGGTGTCTTTGCCGCCGCGGCATGGAAAATCTGAATTAGTGAGCCGGAAATTACCTGCATATTTATTCGGACTTGACCCAAACGCAAGCATAATTGCAACAAGTTACTCTGCCGACCTTGCCCAGAGGATGAACCGAGATACACAGCGCATTATTGACTCTGAACGATATGCAGAAATATTCCCGGATACAAAGCTTTTTGGCAAAAACATTCGCAGCCTTGCAGACGGCTCATATCTACGTAACAGCGACATTTTTGAGATAGTAGGACATAGGGGCGCATACCGTAGCGCAGGTGTCGGAGGTGGAATTACCGGCATGGGCGGCGATTATATTATCATCGATGATCCACTCAAAAACCGTGAGGAAGCATCAAGTGTCACCATCCGGGAAAAAATGTGGGAATGGTACACCTCAACATTGTACACACGACTTGAAAAGGATGGCTCAATTCTTCTGACAATGACCAGATGGCATGAAGATGACCTTGCCGGGCGATTGCTTAGGTTGGCAGAGTCTGACCCTGCCGCAGACCAATGGACAGTTATATCTTTTCCTGCAATTGCGGAAACGGTAAGACATCCGGAAGACCCACGTTGTGAAGGTGAAGCTCTATGGCCTGACAAATACTCAATAGAACGTCTTGCCGGTATAAAAGTGGCTGTAGGCAGCTATGACTGGAATGCTTTATATCAGCAGCACCCGGCACCGTCCGAGGGTGGTTTGTTTAAAAGAGAATACTGGAAATATTGGAGAGAACTACCACCGACATTGACTGACTGGATGCAATCATGGGATTGTGCGTTCAAAGCAACAAATTCAAGTGACTATGTTGTTGGGCAGGTTTGGGCGCGTGATGGTGCAAACAGATATCTTGTTGACCAAGTACGCAAACGCATGACATTTACTGAAACCGTCGGAGCTATCCGAGATATGACAAAACTATACCCTCAGACATATCGCAAACTAATTGAGGATAAGGCGAACGGTAGTGCCGTCATTGACACCTTGAGCTGCGAAATAACCGGTATTATACCTGTAGAGCCACAGGGCGGCAAAGAAGCTAGAGCGCAAGCAGTTTCCGCTGCGGTAGAGTCAGGAAACGTCTATTTACCACATTCTGCACCGTGGTTAGGCGACTTTGTAGAGGAATGTGCAAGTTTTCCGAATGCCGCACATGACGACCAAGTGGATGCGATGACTCAAGCCCTTGTGTATTACGGACAAAGAGCAGGCTCAATATTCAGTCCTGAGCTTGTGCAAAAAGCATTCAGCGGTGATATAAAGCCACTTTTTTAAGGATGTGAGACATGGATATAACAAAGCAGACCTTTTTTATTAGTTTAGACCTTGCTAAAACGAATGATTATAGCGCACTTGCGATTGTAGAACGCTGTATGCAGTATCCAGATCGGCGAGGTGCCCACTGGAGCCAGCGATATATACAGCCCTACCCGAAAGAGTTTTATCTAAGGCATCTTGAGCGCATTGCACCCGGAACAACCTATCCTGAAATCTTAGATAAAATAAAGCTGATATATGAAAGCCCGGAGTTATCCGAATGTGAAAGGGCGCTAATTATAGGCTTTTCAGGTGTCGGGCAACCTGTGTGGGATATGATGCAAAATGATGGCTTTAGACACAGATTGAACGGTATTTTAATTGCATCCGGTGATGAGGTTACGAGGGAACATTTGATATATCGTGTTCCTAAACAGGATTTAATAGCAGCCACACAAATTGAACTGCAAAAAGGCACATTGCGTTTTGCGAAAGACGTGCCGGAAGCCGAAACTCTTGCGCATGAGTTGAGTAATTTTGATATAATGCAGCATGAAGTACATCGTGAGGGTGCTAATGATGGCATTGTGTTGGCTCTGGCGATGGCTATATGGGCAGGAACGCAGCAACTAATTAAAACAAGTGATCATATTTAAATGGAGGTAAACCTATGTCAACAACTATCGAGATAAAATGCTTTTCATGCAGTGGAACATTTGCTTATTACTTTACTATTCGCAGAACGGACGAACCAATAAAATGTCCGTACTGCTATACCTGTATGGATGCACGGAGTGCTGATGAGATGCTAAATGCCGCAGGGTGCTTTGAGGATGCGAATGCAGACTTATGGAAGCGTTCGGTAGGTTATGATAACGTGTCGTTATTTCAGTTTAATTTGATATCGACTACACCTGACAAGTTCTACGAAGAAAACAAAAGACATGATACGGATGATTATGTGTAAGGAGCGAGAATGAAAAGGAATGATAGCGCAGATATAAAAACAGGAATCCTTGCAACAGATTTTACGCTGCACAAATTTAATACTAATGGTGATTTGATGTGTATCATTATTCTTGACGGAACGGAGCGAATCGGCGCGATATGCGCCCAATGTGATAAGCCATTCCATTTGGAAATCGGCGACTTTTGCAAATTGATCAGTAATGGGTTTGATTTTTATAGCACATCGGTAATTTGCGGCTCATGTACCAGAAAAATGACATTAACAGGAGGTTTGAGTGATGCGAATCAGGCAAGCTACTCGCAGTGATGCTAAGAGCATCTACGCCATAAACTCACGATACTCAAAATCGTACATATCCAATCACCCCACACAGTTTACAGTCTTAACCGACAATATGGGTGAGAAGATAATCGGCTATTGCAAAGTCCGTGCATATAACGGCAACACAGCAAAGATAAATGGAATGTATGTATCCGAGGATTATCATGCACCGAAAGTTGCGGCAAGTATGCTATATAAGTATGTTCAACGTAGTTATCCTAACTTGACCTATCGGGGCAAATACGCAGGGCAGTTTAAAAAGAAGCCCGTTGTGAATTCGGTTGAAAAATTACCTGCAAATCGAATAGTCAGATGGCGACATCCTAAGAACAATTTCCGGAAAGCCAACGGAGGTGTGACGCTTTATGTCAGTAATTAAGAATACAATTACCCTTGATAACCAGATGAGTGCCGCCCTTAAAGAGATTTTAGCAGACACTAAAGCTGTAGACGAAGCTTTAAACGAGCTTCCAAATGTAGCAGATGAAATATCTGATTACTTTGGGCTTATGTCAGAGCAGATGAGCGGACTTAAAGAGTCGTCTGCCGAAGCCTTTGAACAAATGGTCGAAAATAGCGAAGAAGTGACTGAGGCTTTAATTGAGACCAAAGAAACCATCGCTGAAATGACCGAAATCATACACGAAAAAGCCGAAGCCCTTGATGAGGTAGCGGAAAGTATTGAGGGTGTTGGCAAGTCGTCCGGTAACGCCGCACAAGGCATGAGGATGATGACCCAAGGCGCAAATCGGATGCTCGGTGCTTTTGGGTTGATTCCGAAAGAGATAGGCAACGCCATTAATGGCGTATCCCAATTGGGCAGAGGGATAGGCGCAGCGACAACCAAGTCAGCTAAATTGGTCGCAATGCTCGGCCCAATAACTCTGATAGCCACTGCCGTTATGGGGATCATCAGTGTCATCAGGTTGATGTCAAGCGAAGTCGAGGATGAAGCCCTCCCTGCATTTGATGAGCTATTAAGACGCTCCGAGAGCCTAACTCGTGAAAGTGAATCATTAACAGAAGCTATACAGGCAAATGTTTACGAGATGGAGCGTTTAAATGCGTTTGGTGATATAGGTACTGGTCTTATTGACAGGCTTGCCAGAGAGAATGAACTCTTATACGAGCAAGCTAGAGCACTAAGGCTTGTTGCAGAGATTAAGGAAATAATGGCTGTAGAGGAGGTCATTGGTTCTCTGTTCGAAAGAGAAGCCGTCGTTAGAGTCACGGTTGTAGAGGACGACTCATTAGAGCGCGCAATGCACAGGATAGAACGGACCATAGAAGAAGGCATGAGACCCATTGACAGACATCAGGAAAAGTTAAATGACCTTAGAAATGGGTACATGGAAATTGCGGACGCTGGACTCCATGAGCTTGTTCCCTCGCTAGTCGAACAATTGGCCGCACTTAAAAGAGGTGGAGAAGCCACAGCTGAATATGTAGATGAAGTATATGAGTTGATTCGGGGGTTTAATGACCTCATGGATTCGGCAAATGAGGCAGCTAGAGCTTGCACATGGTACGAAGATAGAATACGGATAGTTGGCGAAACTACGGCTCGCGTCACAGCTATTACAAACGCATTTGCAGATGCGAGTCGTAGGGGCATGAGGCATGTAGCGAGAGCTTATAGAGATGTTGATTCATTAGCCGACAGTTTGCGCGGTTCTCACTCTGCATTATCAGACGCAATAAGTGCGATGAACGCAGGTTATGCTGTAACTGTCGGTCAATTTAATGAAATAATGAGCATGGCTCCTGAAATGCTGAACTTCCTGTTTGACGAGTACGGTGCATTACGAGATGCTGAAGAAGCTGTATACGAACTCACGCAGGCTCACATGGAACTGGCGTTTTATCGGCAAAAGAACGCACTGTTGGATTTGATTACCGTCTTTGATGAAGAAGGCAATATAATGGGCGTCCAAATGGGCGTTGTTGACAGCTTGGCAGACTCTTACAGATATCTCGCAGACATGAGGTTGTTGGCACTTAAGGCAGGTGTCGGTGAGGGGTCTGTCACCCAAGCGGACTTTGACCGTGTAAACGCAATGATTGGCTCTATGCGAAGCATGACGGAATCCGCACAACGCAGTGCTCGTGAAGGCGGCGTAGGCGGTAGAAGCGGCGGTGGAACTGTAAGCACCCCTAGGGGCAGGGCAGCACTTGTTTCAGATCCTGCTAATGCAGAAATCAGGGGCAAAATAATCCGGCTGAAAGAAGATATAACGCGCCGTGAGTTTATGGGTGGCGCATATCAAATGCCGGCACCCAGAATTACAATAGGCGACCTAAATGTTTATGCAACTCCCGGAATGAATGAAGAACAGCTTGCACAAAAAGTAGGTCAATATGCTTGCTCGATGGTCGCAGAACAAATGAGATCCGCTTACAGAACCGACTTAGCAAGGAGGTCATAAGCATGGTCATAATGAGGTCATAAGTGCGCTATAACGCATTCTCTTGGCTTTTAGGGCATAACAAAGCGAGCTACCATTACGGCGGCTCGCTCTTATATGTGTTCTTCGAAGTATTGCAGTGTGGAGCATTGCAAAAGGGTTCTATATCGTTGGATATGCTGACGTTTTTTTGCATCTTTGTAATTGGCAATATATTTTTTCAATGAAGTTTTGATGATGTGTTCTTTGCCACGTAATGAATCAAACTCAATCTGCCGTATAATTGGTTCACGTGTTTTATTGATATGTCTTTGCGCATCAGTGATAACTACAGTCTTTGAAAAGTCCAAGCCGCACTTATTCGCTTTGTCAGTCCATAATACGTGTGGATGATTGATATTAGAACGAAGCGGCACACAAAACACATGCACTCCAATCTCGATTTGTAGCTGAATGTGCGGCCTGTCGTCTTTATGCAGAATTTCAGGGCATTTAGCGAAGTCATCATAAAACTCTTGCGTTAAGAATACAAATTTAACCAATCAATCACCCCATAAAAACAGCCCCATGACAGGGCTGTTTAAAATCTGTGTGGGCTTTCTTTCGTTTACCCTGCTCGCGCCCTACGAGCAGATCATCCGTTTGGGCTTTCTTTTTTCCGCGAAGCTCGCGCCCTGCGAACTTATCATAAGCGCAGAGAACAGGATGACCTGTTTTCAATCATATTTTGTCACATAGCGGCCGAAATGTAAACTGTCAAAATATACAATTATCGCGCGTTTTATTGAAATTTACTGCAAAATATCGGTGTTTTGCGGTGCTTTCTGGACAATTGCGTAGATTATCGGGCTTTTGAGGAACGATTGCAATCATCTGATATCAATTGATATCGGACGCTCACCGAATGTTCCCCAAACGCTCCCGGAGCAGTTCCAGAATGATTCTTGCATTAATCGTGGAATTGTTGACACTTCCGTTAGATATGTCTACATTTTCCGAATAGATGTATACATTGCGTATCGCTTTGTGTGCCACACAGACACACAAGGTACACCAAGCGGATACCGGCGGTATACCATGTGTCGCTTCGGTGTCCTTTTTGTTTTTACAGATATCGAAAAACGCTATAGTTCGCAATGGTTAAGACTGTCTTTTTGGTGGCCTTTCGGTGGCGTTTTACTGTTCTGCTGCTGTTTCGCTCGACTTGCAATAATGCCTATGTTGCAACGGTTGGAACTGTTCCGGTTTTGAGTCATGGTGACTCACGGTGGACTCTCGTAGTGTTCTAGGTGCGGTGCATAATAGTTGTTACTATATGTGAGGTTAGTCCGGTCAGTTTGGCTTATGGAGATAATTGACACAATTAATGCGGCTATTGCAACTAAAAAAGCCAAAAATGCAATCAAGTTATCTAAAGCATATTTTTTGAAATTGATTTTTCTGCGCTCTAGAAAAGCAAGCCCCTCTTTTGTTAATCTAATATTAGAGGCTCTACCAATGATATCACCTTTTACATTAGGGGCCAATTGTATATCACCTGCTATGTAATTGCGATCTAACGCCTCTTTTAAGCACTGCATCGCGTGTTGATCCGCGCCCTGTGTGACAAATCGCTCGTCCTTTATTTGAACAAGGATGTTATGCATCCTTTTATCAAAATCTCGTGTGCTTTCAATCATTCGTTGCGTACCCCAAAATAATATCCATAGCTTTTCGTAAATGCTTGGCAATAAGTAAATAATTTTCTTGCATTTCGTCAGTCACGATTGTGGCCATAGACTCATACCATTCAAATTCTTTGCGCAGAATTTCTATGGTGTCACCATATTCTGCTACCTTTGCAACAACTTTCAATTCCTCATCAGTAGGTTCGGGTGGAGTCCATCCGTGTTCGATGCGGATTCTTCGCAAATCGCTGAAATCTTCCTTGCTCGGATCTCTTTGAACTAATCCGTAAGTGCTACCTGCAGGGTGGAAATCAAACTCATATTCTAATTCCATCATACATTTGACACAGTAATCCGCCTGATACATCTTGTGACAACTCGGACATACTCTTGCTTTATACATTCTACACGCTCTCCTCCGGTACATACTCCATGATGTCCCCCGGCTGGCAGTCAAGCAGAGCGCAGAGTTTCTCGATGGTTGTTGTATCAATTGTACCGCCCTTGATTAGCTTATCAACCACAGCGGCATGTATGCGGTGGTCTTTGTGTGTTCGCAAATAGTGCTTGTTTATGCCTTTTTTCTCCATAAGCGCAAATAGCTTGTCATACTTTATAGGCATTATTGATTTCCTTTCCGGTGGGCGGCTTATATTTGCGCCTACCTCTTTACGATACCAGTATAGCACAATGCGATGTCTATGTAAATGTACAATATGCACAAATGTGAGCAATAAATTTTGTCTACTATTGTGTACGAACAACCGTTGACAAAACGTCTATGTTCGTGTACAATAATAATCAGAAAGGCAAGGGAAAGCGGACAAAGTAGGGCAACCGAAATAGGAACGCCACATAAGAGTGGGAACAGGATAAAGCAGCCGTTGAGTAGTCAGTCTTAAATAGCCACCCACCCCTTGCCGGACACCTTGAAAACTAAATACCGGGCAAAGCATAAAGCACAAGCAGTGTGGAATAGTGGAATGGACACCGCAGCAGAGCCGGAAAATCGAAATAACCGAAAAAAGCGAAGCAGAGCTAACGAAGTCAAAGAACAAAAACTACTTGAAGCGCAAGACATTAAGCACTACATTTTTCGATGACCATAGAGTTAACTTGCATAAAGCATTAGATAAGCTCGCAGAGATTCAAGCAGCAGAGAACGCCCATAAGCAAGAAATGGCAAGAATTAAGGCATCTAAACCGAATATGGCAACCGTCATGGGTAGATTGCTTGATTGGATAATTTATGACTTATATGGTCGGAATAATGAGCGTGACGAGCCTGAAAGCGAGCAGTACGCCGAGTTCTAAACATTGTTAACGGAGCGAGCGGGGTTATCCCTGCTTGCTCTGCATGATACATAGTGGTAAACTCAAAGCGGCAGATAAACACAAGGAAACAGCACAGGAGGTGCAATATGCCAAGAACAAACTATCAAGACCGGCTCGAAGCCGAAAGAGCAGCGCGAAGCGCATTTAAAGAACGAGTTTATGGCAGGATGAAAGCGAAGAACGCCACGGTGGGTGACGTGTGCGATGCGGCAGGATTTAAGAACTCAACATGGGACAACCGGATGCGCGAGCCTAAACGATTTACGCTTGAAGAGCTTTCGAGAATTTCGGCTCGGCTCGATATTCCGTTGCAAGAAATTGTTGAGTTGATTGTTGTGTAGCAAAGAGCCATCTTTCGGTGGCTCGTGAGGGTGGTCAGAAATGGCCACTCTTTTTTTGTATTTTTCAAATTCCCGCTCCCCAAAGTGTTAAAATAGTGTTAAACATGGAAATTCCCAAAATAGCACAAGCCGCCAAAACCTTGCGATTTCAGCGACTTTGGCACGCCGGATGCGACTCGAACGCACGACCTTCAGAGTCGGAGTCTGACACTCTATCCAACTGAGCTACCGGCGCATATCATAATGTGTACCAGTGGGTATTATAGCAAACTGCCGTTTCGGTGTACAGAGGTATATCGGGAAAAATATCAATATTTTGAAAAAAAGTTCAAAAACTTATGAAAAACGTCTTCCAATATCAGAATATATGGTATACAATGAGCTGTACAATTATTTGAAAATGTGAGGATAACAAATGACTAAGCTTCCTCGATCTAAGTTAATTACAAAAATAATAGTATTTGCCCTTGTGGTCTATGCAGGCATAAGTCTCGTAACGCTCCGCGGTCACATAGAAGCAAGCAGTAATGAGCAGCATGAAGTAAGGCTGGCTGTGGCTGAACAAGAAGTTATAAATGCACAGCTTGAGCACGATATCTTGCACCATAATGATTCTGATGTTAAGGCCAATTTGGCTCGTGCTAATCTGGGTCTCGTTTTGCCGGGGGAAATCATACTTTTTGATGCCGGAAGTAGCCTAGATTCCGAGTAATATATAGAAGGTTATCGTATCACTGTTTGCTGTTGAGCTGAGAGGGAAGCAGATTCCATATGGATTTCGAAGTTGGAGCCATTCTGGCAGGTAAAGTTACCGGTATCACAAAATTCGGCGCATTCGTAACAATTGCTCCGGGGAAATCTGGCCTTGTGCATATTTCTGAAATTGCGAACGCTTATGTCAGTGATGTCAGTGCTCATCTTGCGGAAGGTCAGGATGTGAACGTCAAGGTCATAGGCATCGACAGTTTCGGTCGGTTGAATCTGTCTATCAAGGCTACGATTACTGCAACAAATGCTGCGCCGGCACTTCAAGTCAGGACTCAAGAACGCATACGTGCCCATCATGACAGAGTCCCACAAAAATCACAGCAACGAACCGCAGAGCCTGCATCTCCACCTACCTTTGAAGACAAATTAAAGCGATTCATGCAGGATTCCGACAATAAAATATCCGGCATCAAGCAATACTCTGATAAAAAAAATGCGCGGCGCCGAGGACGATAGGACGATATTTTAAGCGCTCCCGGCAAGCATAGAGCGCCTTTTCGAAAGTGATCAATGGATAGTAAAAATAACAGACGCAAAGAAGAGTTGATGCAAGGGTTAAAACCTGCACAGTCATATATTGACAGCCTGGCTAATTTTGATGACCTCCTTGGTACAATTAGGCAGGCTGAAAACGCTGCGCAGGAATTGCTCAGTGAGACCCTTTCTTCAGCAACCTCTGAAAAAGAACATCCCAATGCAAACCCAAATGTTGAAAAGCCTCAATCTGCTGTAAGTCCGGAGACCAGTACATCCGAAACTGCTGAGTCCGAATCTACTTCGAAGCGGCCTGCACTTGATGAGCTGCTTGAAAAACTTGAAGCACTCATCGGACTTGAGAACATCAAGCAAAGTGTCAAAAGTCTTATCAATCTTGTCAAAGTCCGCAAGCTCCGTGAAGAAAATGATTTGCCCAATCCACCGCTAACGTTGCATATGGTCTTTATGGGCAATCCCGGTACCGGGAAAACGACTGTCGCACGCATTTTGTCTGAACTTTATTGCTCCATCGGCGTTTTATCGAAGGGACAGCTTATTGAAGTTGATCGTTCGGGGTTGGTTGCCGGTTTTGTTGGACAAACCGCAATCAAGACAACGGAAGTCGTTCATAGCGCACTCGGAGGTATCTTGTTTATTGATGAAGCTTATGCTCTGACTCCTGAAATCGGCACTGGCAATGATTTTGGCAGAGAAGCCATCGAAACCCTCCTAAAACTCATGGAGGACAACAGGGATGATCTTATTGTCATCGTGGCAGGTTACACGAATGAAATGAATCGTTTTATCTCATCAAATCCAGGATTGGAGTCACGGTTTAATCGCTATTTTGAATTCGAAGACTATAATGGCGATGAGCTGGATGAAATCTTTGCCAATATGTGTACAAAAAGCGAGTATGTTTTGACTGATGATGCCAAAACGTTCGCAACCGAATATTTCCATCTCCTATACAATATGAGAGACGAGAATTTCGGTAATGCCCGACATGTACGTAATTTTTTTGAGCATATTGTCACCATCCACTCAGACAGGGTTTCAGGATTGGAAGGCCATACACGTAAGGATTTAATCACCATTACGCTTGAAGATCTCAAATGTGCAACAACATAAGTTTTTCTTGACCAAATTGCAAATCACAATATCGCACGGTATAAATAAAATAAATATTAACAACTTTTGGAGGTAAGGGACAATGGCTCATGGAAGGGATATCAAAATAATCACCGGGAATTCAAACATATCTTTTGCCGAAAGCGTTTGCCGTAATATTGGCGTGCGTATGGGCAACACAACTGTGGCAACATTTTCAGACGGTGAAATCTCGGTTTCCCTTTTCGAGTCTGTGCGCGGCTCCGATGTGTTCATTATCCAGTCCACATCAAATCCGGTCAATGATCATCTTATGGAAATGCTGATACTTGTCGATGCATGCAAGCGTGCGTCAGCAAGCCGTATTACCGTGGTTACACCGTATTTTGGTTATGCCAGACAAGATAGAAAGGCAAAGTCCCGCGATCCCATTTCAGCCAAACTCGTTGCAAATCTCATCACTTCGGCAGGTGCGGACAGAGTCCTCACCATGGATCTTCATGCAGAGCAGATTCAGGGTTTCTTTGATATTCCGGTTGATAATTTACACGCCACCCCGCTCTTTACTGATTATTATCTCAAAAAATTCGGAAGCGAACTCAATGATGTCGTTGTTGTCTCTCCCGATGTCGGTTCGGTGGCGCGTTCACGCGCTTTTGCCATGAGAATGGGATTAAATCTCGCCATTGTTGATAAGCGGCGCGAGAAGGCTAATCAGGCGGAGGTCATGAATATCATTGGTAATGTTGAGGGCAAAAAAATCATTATATTTGATGATATGGTAGATACAGCCGGTAGTCTCTGCGAGGCTGCAAATGCTATGGTAAAAACCGGCGGAGCTACCGAAGTATATGCTTGTGCCAGTCATGGCATACTTTCCGGACAGGCCATCGAGCGTATCAATAACAGTTTGATCACCGAAGTTGTGTTCACAGATACCATTCCCTCTCACGTAGCGTGTTGCGGCAACAAAATCAAATATCTCACTGCGGCGCCCTTGTTTGCCGAGGCGATTAAGCGTATTTTCGAGGAAGTTCCTTTGTCCACACTATTTAGATAAGGGTATCATAAGCCCACTCGGAGTAGCGTTCTAAACCTCGCACTGTTGCACATTTGTTTTAAGGATTATGTGATGTTTTGGAAAAAAAAGTCAACCCCTGTGTCTTGGATTGCCATTTTTCTCGGAAATCCGGGCAAGCAATATGATCAAACCAGGCACAATGCCGGATTTTTAGCCGGTGATGTCGTCGCTGAGCGCATGGGCGTGAAAATAAATCGTATAAAATTTAGTTCCTTGACTGCTGTTGCCACCATTGACGGTCAGAGTGTGTTGCTGCTCAAACCACAGACCTATATGAATTTAAGCGGTGGCGCGCTGTGGCAGGCTATGGCTTTTTACAAAGTGCCACTTGAAAATGTCATCGTGGTTTTTGATGATGTGGCGCTGCCTCCCGGTAAGCTGCGTGTCCGCCGCAAGGGCTCTTCCGGAGGTCATAATGGTTTAAAAGATATCATACGCAAGTGCGGTGGGGATACATTTCCCCGAATAAAAATCGGCGTCGGCTCGCCGCCTCATGATGATTATGAGATGGCTGATTGGGTACTATCCAAGCTTTCAGGAGAAGACGGAACGCTTGTTTTTGAAGCTGCAGCAGAAGCGGCAAATGCGCTTAAAACGATTGTAACACAGGGCGTTGACGCTGCAATGGCGAAGTACAATTAGTCTTGCACTCAAATTGAAGCCTAGCGCAGTGCGTTCGATTTGACGCAGACGCGCAACGTACAGTGAGCATATGCCCATCATAGATGGGAGAAGCGAAGAGGAGGAGCAATGACGTGAGTGCGCATTCATCTTTAACGAGATAGCGAGGCTTAGCGGAATTTGCAATGATAACATGACACCTATGATGCGCCAGTATCTTGACTTAAAGTCTCGCAATAAGGATTGTATCCTCTTTTTTAGGCTTGGGGATTTTTACGAGATGTTTGGTGAGGATGCAAAAACAGTGTCTCAGGAGCTTGACTTGGTTTTGACCACACGTGACAAGTCCAATGATGATCCTGATAAGCGAATCCCTATGTGCGGAGTTCCGTACCATTCTGCTGAAAATTACATTGCAAGACTCATCGCCAAAGGGTATAAGGTAGCCATTTGTGAGCAAATTGAAGATCCGGCAACCGCAAAAGGGCTCGTTGCCAGAGATATTGTTCGTGTCATCACGCCCGGAACGCTCATGGAGTCTTCGATGTTGGACGAAAGCAAACCGAATTATTTGTGTGCTGTCTTTGTTGGTAAATCCTCGGCAATTTGTTTTGCCGACCTTTCTACCGGTGATATCTCTGTATCAGAATTTGATAGCGATGATATTGGGCAACTTGAAAATGAACTCAGTGCTTTTGCTCCGGCAGAGGCCATTTTGGGTAGTGACAATAATACTGAAAGCGGCAACTATATAGAAACATTAAGCAAACTTCAAGCCCACCTTTCTTCAAGGCTTGATTGTCTCACGCTGCATGATGAGGGAAGATTTTCCGGCGATTGCAAGTCCTCTGTTATTGAGCAGTTCGGACAGGATATCTGCATAGAACTTGGCGCTGCTGCAATCTGTGCTGTAGGCGCACTTTTGTCTTACTTGTCTGAGACGCAAAAAACTGATATTTCACATTTGCAGACACTCAGAAACAATGCAGGTGACTCATTTATGGCGCTCGACATCAATACGATCCGAAACTTAGAGTTGGTGGGTTCACTCCGAGCAGGGGATAAAAAGGGCAGCTTGCTCTGGGCGCTTGATAAAACAAAAACTCCGATGGGACGCCGCCTCATACGATCATGGGTATTGCGTCCGCTGCTTAAAACTGCACCAATAACCAGACGGTTAAATGCTGTTTCAGAGCTTTTCTTTGCAATAGTCGCTCGCGGCGAACTGATGTCAAAGCTGAGAACTGTCGGTGACATGGAGCGTCTCATCGGCAAGATTGTCTACGGAAACGCAGGTTGCCGTGATCTCAAAGCGTTATCTTCATCCATATGTATGCTTCCTCATATCAAAACTGACCTTGCGCCAATGAGAAGTAATGCGCTGTGCGAGATATCTTCTATGGATTTGCTCAGTGATATCGCTGAGTCTATTGATTTTGCCATACAGGATGATCCACCATTTTCAGTTCGTGAAGGTGGCTTTATAAAAGATGGCGTTGATTCTGAAATCGATCGCTTGCGTGATTTACTTAATAACAGTAATGCTGCACTGACAGATGTTGAGGCTAAAGAGCGTAAGCGGACAGGGAAAAAACTCAAAATAGGGTATAACAAGGTCTTTGGTTATTACATCGAAATACCTCGCGCTCAGTCGGAAGATGTGCCGGGCGACTATATAAGAAAGCAGACGCTTGCCAATTGCGAAAGATTCATTACACAGGAGCTTAAGGAGCTTGAAACAGAGCTCTTAACAGCAAAGGACAAGCTCGCTGCACTTGAGTATAATTTATTTGAGCAACTGCGTCTTAATCTCTCATCAGAAGTTGCACGCATTCAAGAAACTGCAAAAATGGTTGCAGAGCTGGATGTTTTCTGCGCTTTTGCTGAATCTGCCGCAGTAAACAATTATTGTATGCCTGAAATTGATATCTCAGGTACTCTTGACATTCGCAATGGCCGTCATCCCACCGTTGAAATCATGCAGCAGGGTTCACTCTTTGTTCCCAATGATACTTACTTAGACAGCGGCGCATCACGTACTGCGATCATCACCGGTCCAAATATGGCGGGTAAGTCGACCTATATGCGTCAAACTGCACTGATTGTGCTTATGGCACAAATCGGCTCATTTGTTCCGGCTAAATCGGCACATATCGGTATCGTTGATTGCGTATATACACGCATCGGCGCCTCGGATGATTTGTCTGCCGGCAAATCAACATTCATGGTTGAAATGACTGAGATGGCTGACATTTTAAAAACTGCTACTCGTTCCAGTTTGCTTGTGCTCGATGAGATAGGCAGGGGCACATCAACTTATGATGGAATGTCCGTTGCCAGAGCTATTTTGGAATATTGCGCTGATAAGAAAAAGCTCGGCGCTAAGACCATGTTTGCAACACATTATCACGAGCTAACAGCATTAGAGAGCGATATTGACGGAGTCAAGAATTTTAATATATCTGCAAAGAAGCGCGGCGATGATGTTATTTTTCTTCGAAAGATCTTACCCGGTGGTGCAGACGATAGTTACGGAATCGAAGTTGCGGGTCTTGCCGGTATACCAAACAGTATCATCATACGTGCTAAAGCTGTGCTTAAAGCGCTTGAGGGTGGAGATAAGAGCGACGCAGTTTCTATGCCTCATCAGTCTGTAGGGGCGGCGACGCAACTTAGGTCGGATGAAAATTCGTCATCGTTTGAACCTGTTCTTGCAATGTCTTCACAAATATCTATGCTGGATATGGGGAGTAGTGAGGTCGTTGAAAAGCTGAGTGCGGTTGACTTAAATACACTCACTCCGCTTGAGGCACTTAATTTGCTTTATGAGCTTAAAAAGAAGCTACTGTAAGAAAGGTTCTTCGCTTACCTCCTTGCAAAAAAGAAAAGATTCTTCGGGCGATAAATGCCCTCAGAATGACAACTGCTGATATTGGTTTAGCATTTGTCATTCTGAGCTTTTTGCGAAAAATCTTTTACTTTTTTATTGACGAAATTTTCATTGTGACTTTATTTTGCCTCGTCTCCGCCATTTTATTCACTGCGTCTTTTGCGATTTATCAATACTGTCAGACTTCCCGTTGCTGCTGCGAAACCACAAAATCCTAATATTGATATTGCTCTACATCCTTCGATTCCTGTCTGTGGCATCTCTCCGAGCGGCAATGCTTCGTTTTCGATTTCGATCACAATACTATCATCGGCTGTCGCAACAGCTTCAACTTCAAAACTGTTTATCGGCAGAAACTCTGCGAGTGGTACATCCGGTTCTGTCAGATCAATTTCTGTTTGATCTGCGATTGTTTCCGGGGGTTGCGGAGCGTCTGAGGATGGCGTCCGGACTGTCTCTTGCGATTCGTCTTCAAAGTTTTCCGGTATTTCGATATATCCCGGTGCTTCAATATCTTCGGGTTCTTCGACATCTTCAGGCTCTTCAATATCTTCAGGCTCTTCAACATCTTCAGGCTCTTCAACATCTTCAGGCTCTTCAACATCTTCAGGCTCTTCAATATCTTCAGGCTCTTCAACATCTTCAGGCTCTTCAATATCTTCAGGCTCTTCAACATCTTCAGGCTCTTCAACATCTTCAGGCTCTTCAACATCTTCAGGCTCTTCAACATCTTCAGGCTCTTCGACATCTTCCGGCAATTCTGGCCATATGGGGTCAATGCTTGTGTAGATGTAATCAAATAGAGGCACTATTTGAGGTTGGCAATATTCATAACTCGTATGTTTTTCGCAAACTAAGTACATAAAATCTACCACTACTTCTCTGTCTGTTACATTGGATTTGTATCCGCTTCGTCCGGCTTGGAGCGCTTCCAGTACGGCTTGTCTCTCTGCCGGTGTCAGCCAATTATCGTCGCTTTTAATCAAGTCTTCATTAATACATCCCAAAATCGCCCAAATGGTTGTCTGAGTAACAGGTCTGATGAGTTCGTTGCGAATTCCACCAGTGAAGTGATCCTCTATATAGTTTAGAGAAGCTACCATTGCGTTGTAGATGGCGGGGTTTGCGTGTGTGCCAATCAAATATCCTGCACAGTCAAGCGGGTTGTAGTTTTTGTCACCTGCAAATGATTTTGATCCGCCATAGGCACAGAAAGTATGGAACATTTCTCCGGATCGAATATTTTTGACTTGCATTGGAAAAAATTCGCCGCCGCCGTTAAGTCCGGTCCAGCCTTCAGGCCCAAAGGCTCTTCTGCCTTGATACCATTGAAATTCAACGATATACAAGTCTGCTTCTTCTTCATCGCTGCAATCACCTGTGCAATCTTCGTTCTCACAGTTTTCACATGTTGCCGTAACAACGCATTCACCCGAGCATTCAAATGTTCCGCAGACATCACAAATAAAAGAGACAGTCTCGCTGGTTTCTGCGATGCTGTCTGTTTCGTCTTCGGAATCATTTTCTACTGCTTCGCAATCATTTGATGTGCTTTCAACCAGTTCGTCCGCAGGTTGAATTTCAGACACTTCGAGATCCCATGTATCTGTATCCGGCTCATCATATGTTGCCGAAGCAAGTATAGTTATAGATGACAGCATCATTACTACAACAAGTGTTACAACTATCTTCTTGGCGTTCATGGTCTTGTCCTCCAAATTCATAGAATGTGATTACTTTCCTCTTCCATCGCAGCTTCCTTTGTGTCCACCATTCTAAAAAATTCGAAACTTTACACTTACATTTGTCACGTTTTGCTGTCTATGATGTCATCATACGCCTATTTTGTCACATTTTTGTCACAAACCTCTGGTTTTGCATTGCAATATGATTATTTTGTCACATTTTGTCTTCATTTGTTGTCTATTAAGATGTACAGTTTGAAATCCTAAAAGAACAAGCGCCCAATATCTCTGAGCGCTTGTTCTTCATTTTATAACTTCTTACACATTTGCTTTACACTTATGAAGCTCTGAAAATATCTCTGGGTCTTGAATCGGGTCTTTCCAGCAGAGCCCATGGGCGCTCCGGTGTAATGAGCTCCACCCAGCTCTCATGGATATCGTCTTCGTGTCTTGCATATTT
>Ga0123355_10003316_pt1 | contig 23036 bp, 17 predicted proteins | sample TergutEmb28metaG_3_FD_89872 | JGI IMG/M metagenome (GOLD analysis project Ga0123355, IMG submission 89872) | Embiratermes neotenicus P1 segment gut microbial communities from Petit-Saut dam, French Guiana - Emb289 P1 | ecosystem: Host-associated > Arthropoda: Insects > Digestive system > Gut ... | reverse complement strand
TGGCCATTATCTCCGTAACCGTTCTACTTTGGACATAGGTGTTTTGGGTTATATCGGTACAGTTTAACATAAGGAACACTCTCCCGAAGTCTCGCACATTCCTCCTGGGACACCCCGTATATATTTCTTGACATAAATAAGCTCAAGTCACCTCTCAGTGACGTGATCATATAGGATACCTTGTTTACCTTTCAGAATAAAACTGAATGTGGGTATCCCATTTTAGATTATTTGAAATATTAATTCCTGTTCCCATAGGTAAACCAATCCCATTACAGGCCTGGACAGGCCCTGAGGGTTCCAGGAGTTTGAGGCTCCCAGACTTCTAGACATGAAGGTGGTAAGGTTGTCAGCCCCACGCACCGGCCGCATTTACCCCCCAAGAAATATTCCTAGTACTCATTTCTGTTAGAGGCTGAGTCAACCCCAGAGTCATAATGTGGCTGGAAGGATTAAGTCAACGAAAAATTCCAATGACACCATCGGGAATCGAACCCGCGAATTTCCGACTTGTAGCGCAGTGTCTCAACCAACTGCATCCCTTTTTCCATAGGTATCATAATTATGTCGCACATGCAATTTTGAAGACTAAGTGGATGTTTATTGCACAGGTCAAGCACAATACTGCAAGGAATTGAAAGCAACATGAGGCTTGGGTTCTGTATGTACTGTAATGGCCGATGATGCCCAAGCTTGCTTCAGGCCATGTCCTGCATGGCAGCGATCGTCTAAATGGCGTCTATTGTGTGTATCATCGAAATTAGTTCTGCAATGCGATTCAGAGCGCAAAAACAGAGTGAAAAGAAGAGTAAGAGGGCAACACAAGGAAACACGTATGATCTAACCATTATCTGCAGTTTAGTCTACATGGTAAAGATGCGTGTAGGACACAAACACTGCCTGTATCTAGTGTGCAGGGTTTTAGACTTAACTGCGTCACTGAGAGCGCCCAATCTCTTTCTGCTGCAACAAAATGCCTTAAAATTTGATTTAAATGGTGTGAAGGGGCGAAACAAACACGGCACATTTAAAAACTCCCATCAATAAGGGGAAGTGCATCACCTTCATAAAGAGCTAAGGAAAAGCTCCACAAAATATTTTGAGTACTGCAGCATGGAGTCTTCAACATTTGATTTATATAGTACAGCGTACATGACAGCACATTTCACACAGCTCAACCACTTATCAGAAAATAATATCCATGGAAGAATGACCGTTTGTGACAATGAGTTAAGTTAAACATACCTCACATTTAACACACTTTATTCACTTCTTTGATGGAGCCAGTTTGGTTCACTGGAAGACTGCTACATTCATAATGACTCTGATAAACACATTGGTAGATAAAAAATACGTGTGGCAAGATTAATTCCTATAGAGTATCATGGTTACATAATTTACAATAACTGCAATGTGAATGAATGCATACTTAACGTCTCTGATCCCTACAGCACACGCGTGTAGGAAGTTGTAGTAGATTTGTATGGTTAATTATTCTTGGATTCACATTATGGTGTTACATCGATACCAGGTACGTACGTTATACGATTCTGTACGCCTACTTTCATCAAAACTGTTCGAGGTTGGGGCTGAAAATGAAGCTAAAGAATGAAGCACATTATTCTGGCAGCGCACTAATATTTTTTGTGGGAGGCAGCTGTTTCACATACGGAACTAGAGACCTGAAGACAATTAGATCCTCACCATTGTCATCCTCTTCGTTAATGAACCACTCGAGTTACCTGTACTCTAGATGCAGCATTTCTTTCTGATAATTTAACTTCCTCTGTTTCTGTTTGGAGCCTTTCAACAAGCAGTCAGAGCAGTATCCTGTATTTCAGAAGTGGAAGCCTCTGAAAACGCTGATTCAACCTAGTACATCAGGCTTCTCCCAACGTTTATAATTTCTTCGAGTGATTCTTGCGCTTCTCTGTCGCAGATCGGTGCCCACAATGTTCCTGTTGTGACAGTTTTTATTCCGTTGATCCCACAGAACCTTTCTCATAAAAACCTCGGAAATTACAATCTCTGTCATGGAAGACTCGACATCCAGATGTGCAGTACTGTTTGGCCACTCTTTACTCTCGCCTGTTCAGCGCTGCTCGTAGAATGCTTTACCACTGCTTTTAAACAGTCTCGGTTATTAAAGTTATGTTGGGCTCCCTTCAGAAGAAAGTTTATATGATGTTTTTTTTAAAGAGTGTTGAAACAAAAATGGAAAATCAGAAATCAATGGAGGATGTCGAGAACAGGCTTTTCCTTCTTTCATTTGTAAAAGGAATGAAGACCACGTCGGAACATTTAAAAATTGATGCAAAATTTTACATAATGAATATATTTTAAGAAATATCAACAAAATACGTTTATTCGTCCAGTTTCACAGTTCCATTGTGCTTCAGGCCCCAGTCATTGCAATCCGTCCCAACCTACCCCTTTCCAAGTTTACGTACATACATACATAAACATTTTCATTTCCTGCCAAGATTCCAACACTCACTAGATATAATACCCAGGCACATGTGTTACCCACGTAAAGAACCCGGTCTTTCTTTCACCCAAGAACACATCTGTCTTGCCCAAAATCCTCAACGTTCTGCAACATCTGATTTTTTCCAACACAGACTCTACTGATCCCTTCCAATCTGGCTCTGAAATTTTTGAAATATTTCAGGAATCAAGCAATTTAGTACATAAGATACGCTACATGTGTAGTATTATTTTCAAGCAGTGTTCAATGATAGGCTCATTAAAAATGAAAAACTTAAATATTTCCATTTCTGAAGTCTTCTTCTACTAATCATCACTGACTGTCTTGGTACAGTGGTTAGCACTATTCATAGTGTTCACGAGAATGGCTGTTCTGAAATCGTTCGCGGTTTTTCTCAGTCACACAAGACAAACTTTGGAACATTATGTTAAATTATCAGTCCATTGTCATCATCATCATCATCATGTCCTTTCCAGATTACGTACTCGGTGACTTTCCTATCATTTGCCACTATGCACAACATTAACAAAAGCAAGAGACATTCAATAAACCATCAATAACTGTATCATGAACACATTTGGAGGAGAGCATGAATGCTGTAAAAAAAAAAGCAAATATGTAGAAACAGTTAATTTGAACTTGCTGCTAGGTTACAGCCTGCCACTCTTCTGGAGGAATACATCTCATGCTTGCGTCTGATCCACAAATATCATTCCTGATATACAAGATAAGTTCATCCAAGGAGCCGAATGACATACGGAAATGACTGACAATTTACTTTTATCATTTCTTAGATCATTAAAGACAGTGCTGAAGATGCCTTGTTCCTGTCTTGAGTTCAGTAGGAGATGTATCCAGAATTTATGCTTCCTTTTCTTCTTTTTTACTTGCTTGTGCATTATGCCAAGAAGGACAACTTCCTCTTCAAACTCCATTTCAAACCTGAAGCTGAACTAGGAAACGAGGGTTCGCTACTCAAATACACTGAAGCACCACAGACATGCTCATGGAAAATGGTTCAATTCAGTTGCACTACTGTTTGTGGTGCCACAAACATACTCATGGGAAAGGGTCCTTACATGCTCAACTGCTACCAGTGCCATGCAAGACAGTCCAGTTCATATGCACAGCGTATCTCAAGAAAAGTTTTGAACGTTAATTTTTGCATTACATTCTTCATTTCTGCAAATGCTTCCATTCAAATTATATGCAGAAATAACATTACCAATTTATCCCCCCTCCCTCCCACTTATTATACTTTTAACTTAAAGCAGTGGCACCATACTGAATGTTACTCACACGCATCCAGTCACCATGAGATATGATATGCTGCAAAAGTTTCTCTCTCAATGATTGGACATGCAATGACAACAGCTGACTCTGAAGACAATAACTTGTGATGAGTGTAGCTTGCACCATGTCATGCCACAGTGTTGACAGTACCAACAGGCCCTTTAGCAGTGTTATCACCCCAGCTGAACTCCTGTTAAAATAAGCAAAAACAGTTGTTAAGTCCCTGTTTTGTAATGTCGTCAGACCACTCTAGTTGAATGGCCTATCTTTACTGCACTTTCCTACATTAGGCACGGTATTATTTATTCACTTTCTGAGGATGTCAGAGTGTAAAGGGATCCAACAGATATTTTTCACTCTTCAGTTTTCCCATGTAAGAGCTGTAAATCACATGCAAACATTTGGCATTGTGTTCATCAAAATCAAAGCGCTGACCCTTCATGACAGCTGTCCAACAATCTCTTCAAAACTCATATTTATTTTTGTTGTTCCAGTAGAAGTGCCTTAGAAAACATCTTTCTACACACAGGAAATCCATTTCCTTTTATAGTCTCATGTTGTGGTAGATCTTTATCATGCAGTGCACGAGACCTCTTTGGCGTGACATTTTTTAAGTCCAAGAATTTCAAACAACACTAGAAAGAAATGTGTTGTGTTATTACTCCACTGTTTGTCTGTATATGAATAGAAATTTCATATTATTATGATGCTACATGAGGTGTGACTGTAAAAATTTTGGACTGGCTGCAACATCTTACTATCACTGTATCATGTCCTTATGCTAGGCATAGAATATGGAATGCCAAACCATTTACCTATAAGTTAAAATCATATGCTGTCTCTTCAGAAGTGAGACATTGTAAAGTAGTAGCACTAGTTATGATTGTTGTTTTTTAAAATTTACATCTGATAGAACAATGCATGTGTGAATTTCTATTTCATACCAGACAGAATTGTCCTTGAAACCCATACAGGCATAACTTAAGCCTTCAAGTGATGTCTAGGGTCCCAAAGTAGAATGTTTTTGCTGAAGACACAACCTATAAAGAATTGTTTGTTATGGTGATGGGAAGATGTATCAGGACAAACTGTGAAGTAGCAGTTCCAGACATATCCTATCCTATTTATTGTTACTGTGGATTCATGGAACATAAATAAAATATCAATATCAATATCAACATGTGCAGAGAATTTACATGAAGCTGCCCTCAGAAGTGGCATAATGGCGACTGGTTCCTGTATCAAGAATGTGCTGTCCTTCAATCTGCTGTGTCAATGCAAGAACTTCTGTTTAGAAACTGCAGAACGTTTCCTCTAACCTACATATTGCTCAGATTAGTATACACGACTGAAGTTAATACTAGGGGGTAGTGATATGATTCAACTACAAGAACTCAAAGGCTACATATACAGAGTTTCAAAACAGTTTAGATAGTCAATTTTAAATTTAGTTTAAATAGTTTAGATCCTATATTTGTGATAAGAAGCAAAGAATAAAAATAAAGCTTATAAATGCTATAACTGACTACTCTAATTGGAAAATTATTAAACACTGAGTTCCCCAACACTCGGTTCTGGGACCACTGTTGTTTAATGTGTACATAAAATATTTTCCCAGACTGATCAATAGTTATTCTGATGTCATCACGTTGGCAGATGACATTAGTGTACTAATAGCTAGTACTAACCATGATGAACTAAATTTAAATTGCAATTAGTTGTGACACAATTATAATTAGCTTATATAATATATAGAAAAAAACAAGCTTAATAAAATTTGCACTACATACATTATCTTTACATCCACTAAACCTATCCTATTGTGGTTAGATACTTATTGAATTAAATAATATAACATTTCTGGTCCTTCCAGTGAATAGTCAACTTAATGTAAGATGCATATACATTACTCACTAAATAAGCTGAGTGTCATTTGTTTTATAATGAAAAGGATTGTTCATATACTAAATATAGAAACACTAAAGGTTTTATATTTTGCTCATTTTCATTCTCTGACAAAATATGGTATAATATTCTGGGGCAATTCAACCACAATACATAAGGTGCTTATAGTTCAATAAAACATATTCAGGACTATAGTGGGAATAGGCCCAGTAAGGCCAGTTTGTGAAACTAAACATTTTGCCAGTACCATGCTTTTACATATATTCATTAATAATGTTTGTATTTAATAATTTGGGTAACTTTAAAACTAATTCATCACTGCATGATTTAATACTAGGAACAAAAATCAATTACATTTTTCATCAGTGAAACTCACCTCTGTTAAAAGGCTGTCATGTATTCTGCTATAAAAATATTTAATCCTTCACACTCAAACATATTGTAATTATAAGCAAATAAAATGCTTTTAAGTCAGCACTGAGAAAGTATCTCCTTACTCATGTATTTTAGTCAGTGGAAGAATTATTATTGCATAACAATAATAAAAATTAATAATTTTATAACAAGTAATAATATTGTACATATTTTGTATTTTTATGTTCACGCACTTTATACATTTACTACTGTGATGTTCTATATTTATTGTGCTGTCACTGTGTTTTATTATATTAAGTGTTATTGTTTACTTGTAAGTGACTATGTTGTGTGAAACAAGATACATATATTTTTTAAACGTTTCATATTCAACAGTCATCGAACAGAGTTTAGATCTTTGAAATGTTAATGAACTCTAAATATACGTAACACGTAAACGGCACTTCTAACAGTAGAAGAAACACTGGACTCTGTGGGGTCAAAAGGACTCCTTCGAATTAGAGTGTTTCAAATAGCTGTTAAATGCAAGAGTTTTGTATGAAACATTTTAATGGCAGGTAGTATTAACATAAAAGCTTTTGAAATAAAATTGGCTTGAAAAAATTACTTGAGTCAGCATTTATGTCTGTAGATGTGTTTCTAATCTACCTAGATACAATATTTCACATGCTTACCACAAATGACCATTAGTTATTTCCATCAAACTGAAGGCTTAGTATAATTTCATAAAGCAGCCATTTTTTATATTCCACAAAAATATTACATGAACAAAATTTTCATATTACTCTAAGATGCAGTTGTAGTAGTAGCAGTAGTATCATTCAATGCTTTGGCACTTGGAGGAATTCCATTCACCATCTACCATCCCAATAAGATTTTGCAAATGATGGAATATTCCCAGTTTAAAACTGTGATATCTGGAAGGTGATCTTGGTTCAATACGGAGTTAGTTTTTCTGAGTCAGTATCAGTCAGTCACTAAACAGCCATGGCTAGTGAACAGTCAAAAGGACACCATTGCATCTCTTCTTGGAAAATTAGGAATTGTACTTTGTTCTCAATTATTTTGTTTCTGGGTTTTTGTTGGCTTTTGGTGTTACAATAGCTGGAAAGTTGGTCTTGGATATTTCTTTTTATTCTTAACTTCTCAGAATGAATTGGTAGTTTACATGATCATATTTGGCTGATTGATGTACCCCTCTCCGCCAAGGAATCTGCGGTTCCATTACCCTCAACCCTGCTGGGAGTTGGAACCCACTGGATTTTTAGGCGTTTCTGAGAGTCTGTCAACTGTGTAATAGATAAATGAATTTCTGCAACCCTCTTGCAAGAAAGTGCATCAGTCTTTGCTATTGACTATATTGCTGGAGTTAAATCACTCCATATAAGAGCCTTGTTTCTAGTGATGATGATTTTCTACTGTTTGATCTGCATCTTTTTTTCTTTACTTCCTGAAGAAGTTCTACTTTGATGTAGTCTCAAGGGCAAGTTACACTGTAGTAGATATGTATATACAGTAATTTTAGGACCCTCCACTGAGTGGGGCTAGTGTTATTCCCATTATGTGTTTTGTATGATTACTATGCTGCTATTACCAACTGTAGGAAGTTAGAAAGTATGAAGTTGTGGTGGCCTCCATTTCCATATATTCATGCCAAATTTCATGAAACTCAGTTTGTTGGTTCAAAAGTTGAATGGTAAAAACACACACACTCTCTCTCTCTCTCTCTCAAGAAAGAATGGTCTTCTTCTAAGTCTACTTTAGAAAACTCTGGATCTTTCACTTTCCAGTATGAAAAATGTTGAGTTCCTGCGGCTTCTGGAAGGTTCTAGAACTCCCTTTGTCTTTCTGTCACATTCTGTCACCTTCCAGAAGTCTCTGTAGGAATCTGAAACCTCATTCCCATGCTGTTGGAATTTCCAGTTCCCTTCTGAAACACTTCATGCCAAGACTTGGCTACTACCATACCTACTGGAACTCTGAAGCATGCTGCCAGTGAGGATGTAGATGAATGTGTGGGGCAGTCCAGAGCTCTTGGTCCAGAGCATGCAGTCAGACAGAGCAGTGGTGCTGATGGAGTAACGGAGGTCAAACGCAATGTAACAGTTCAGTGTTCGTGAACATTAATTTATTTACATTAGCAATATGTTCATGCACATAACTCAATGAGTTCTATGAGAACATAATATTTAACATGTTAAAAAAAAAAAAAAAAAATTTTTTCTGTTCAATACAATAAATTTTGTAGCATTTTATTTGTTCTGCAACATGTAAACATCAAGATCTATGGAAAATAAGAAAAGACACATTTGGAAAATATGTGGTCTTTTGGAGATCACATCTGTCTGCTCATCATGTATGGCTAATGGTGGTGGAAACATATAATATAAATAAATAATACGGAATTTGCATTACCCTCAACTTATCTTTAAAATTTCATACCTGTGTGGCAGCCATTGAAAAACAATGGTACCATTTGCTACCATGGCACTAACAGTGAATGCTGAAGCTGTCACCCATAAAATACTTAATCCAATAGATATCCATAGTGTGCGTACTATCCTGTGCTGTGCCACTAATCCACCAGAAACCAGAAGAGCCTAAAATCAATATAAATCAGTGACCTGTATGAGGAAGGAATTCTCACAAGACTGAGTGCACAAAGGTACTAAAGAATACCAGCAATTTTTGTGTGATGGTGAAGACACCAGAGCAAGAAGTGCAAAAAACTTTATCCTTTAGTGCTCTCAAGGTTCAATTGTAAAAATAGTTTGTCATATGTCTTTAAATTGTTCTAAATATAAACAATTTAATAACATACACTATGTTTCTCATTGGAAGCTACATATTATATGTGCAATATTCCTTAATGTGACTGATATTTAACTGTGACTGCATAAAGTGGGTTTCTTTCAGCATGGCATGGAACATTCTAACATTTCAGATGAAGGATATGGTTTTATGCAGAGTACCTGCAAATATGTACACAAGCAGCTTTGGAGAGCTTGGGATTTGGGCAAGAAGTTAACAGATCTTCATCATAAAATCATTAACATGTTATAAGTTGGTACAAAGGGACTTGTATATGGACAGATTCTGTACAGTTACTTATACTATGAGATATGGACATGGTATTTGGAACTTGAAACATGAAGACCCTCTGTAGGTCGGCATTCCTTGAAAATAGCTACAAGGGAATTTGCAATATACTAGAAAAGATTCCTGCCATATGACAGGGTTCAAATAATATTCCCACTCATTTCTAGTTGTGTTTTTCATATGTAAGTGATCAGTTGATTTTTTTGTATAAATTATAGCCACAGATGTGTACTGTACAATCACAATTTCATTAAATTATTCATGCCATAAATGTCCTTAGAGTGTAGCTTGGTGTATGTTACCAGCAAAATTCAACACTGCAATGCTTAGTGAAGAATACATACTTCTTAGCAACTTCATAACCTAACATAATTTCACCGATCAGGCCATGGAAGTTATAAGTTTTTAAGAGATAGCTTCATTGATTTTATTGGACAAGCATAATACTGCACTTCTGACTGAAGCATAGTAATCTCCTGACTGCTTCATAATGGCCATGGCCATCTGTACTATTGTAAGTACATCATTTTCTTCATGTGAATTTGTGGAAACAAAGTGTGATGTTCTCAGTCACAAACTAAGCCATTGTGCAACCACTGAAAAGGAGTCTTCATCAGCTCAATCACGCATGCACGAATGCATGCAAACGCGCACGCAAACATGCACACACACACACATACACACACACTGTCTCTCTCTTTCTCTCACTCATTCCATCACTTACTTAGAAGATTATTATGTGAGGGAGATGAAATTGTGATGTATTGGGAATATCAGAGGATGGGGCAAGTTTGGCACTAAATCAGGCAATAAAAATGCATTCTTCTATGGAAAATAAAATTTGAATATTTAACTTGGGACAGGATGTTCCACGCCTAAGGGAATCATATTGACAAGTAGAGTAGTACACTTTGTCAGTGATAGGTTGTCATATCTAACACTATGAGATTGTTGGTGTGATACTCTTGTTCCACATGCACATTACCAATAGGTTAAAAGTGAGGACTTGAAACACATCCTGTAAACAATTAAAGCAGGTATTTAATAAACTGCATAAATTATTTTCAAAACTATAATTAGAAACAAGATTGTGTTTGACAGTAGTCCAGATAATAAAGGTAAAATTTTCCCTGTCCATTGTGTGAAAACATGCAGGATTACAGGTATATTTTGACTTATTCTTAACCTCGGTACCCATTTAATAGGGTGGGCCAGGATAGCTCAGTTGGTATAGTGACTCGCTACAGGCTGGACGGTTCGGGGATCGAATCCCGGTAGGGGCGAGATTTTCTGCACCAATCCAGACCAGCCCTGGGGCCCACCCAGCCTCCTATACAATGGGTACCAGGTCTTTCCTGGATGTAAAGCGGCCAGGGTGTGATGTTGACCACCCAACCCCATCTAGCATCTCTGAGCCTTTGTGGCTGATTCAAGCGTGAATTTTACCTTTACCTTTACCCATTTAATGGGAGGCTGTGTGGGGTTCAGAGACTGTCTTGAAGTTATGGAGGAGTGAAAAATATCTTGCCCCTACCAGTACTGGAAATGCAGACTGTTCAGCCCATAGACTAGTCACTACACTGATCACAATGCTCTGGCTCACTGGTAATGATAATTGTGTTAATGTTACCACATCAAACTCCTCATATATAAATCAAGTTTTAAAAAACGATGTCACTTTTTGTGTACAACTGAGTCAACATGTACTACAATATGTGAAGGTAGTTCTATGCTTGGCAACAGAAACAAAATGTATTAATGCCATTCCTTCGTTACTTAAAAGTAACTAATTATTTTGATGGCTGGAGTAACAGAATAAGTCAATGACATGTCATTTTTATTTCAGATGATCTAGCACTATATTTCAGTCAGCTGAGCTGAAAATCACACACATTCATCTGAGGCTTGTATTATAGAATGTTTGTTAAGTACATTATTTTTCTGCACGTCTCTGACTGAAACATGGAAGAAGTGGTTTCTCTCTGTGTAAATTTGTATATTGTGACAAGTTGTGTCTGGATTTAAGTGTTACAGGTTGCTTGTATTCAGAGTTTATGACTAATCTCTCCTGTTTTTGAATGAAATTGTGCAATTTATGAAACATTATAGGGACACAATGAACAAATTGTGTTAAAAAATAATGGGTGAAATTTTGATGTGTTGTGTAACAACAAATGTCTGCAGCATAAAAAGGGCTAACCTAACATTGACTGCAATACAGTAAACTAAAAATTCCTGGAGTTTTTTTTTGTTTTGTTTAGATGTGGTGAATAATGCATGACTGTGAACTAAAACACTTGGACTCCAATCATGGAATATTAGAATAGTGACATACAGTGAATAAAAACAGGTAGATTTTGAAAACTGCATAATGAAGAGATGTGTGAAATTGTGTTCGTTGCTAATTGTTATTAGGGTGATCATATTGAGGAAGAGACATAAGAAGGATATGTGGTACGCCTGCAGAAGAGAAACACATAAAATTTTTTATGGGAAAACCTGAAAGAAAGAGAATGTTTGAAGAAATTAGGTATAGATGACAGAGGGGAAAAAAAAGGAGATCTTAAAGGAACAGGATAGAAGATTATTTATTGGATTAATATGGATCAGGATATGGACTAGTGACAAGCTCTTGTGAAGATAGTAATGAAAGTTCAGATTCCACAATACATAGAGAATTTCTTGCCTAGCTGATAAACAATTATCTGCCAAAGTAGAACTCTGCCCAACAGAGTTAGTTGTCTGTGTGGGATTTGACATTCTGCCATAAGCAACTATAATGAGTAATGCTTACTGGGAACGTGACATTGTACATACATGTCAGAGGACCCTGAAGAATATGTTCTACCCTAAGGATGGAGGTGGTGTGTTCCTCAAAGCATTGGTACCTATACAAGAAACTACATATTTTTGCATTGTAATTAACATTTTGAGATCTTCTGATGAAATACTAGTTGTACTAATAAAGTCTGAAGCATGTAGAAATTTAATGTTTTTAAAAATAATGCTGTGAATTAAATGAGAATTGTGTGCACTTGTTGATTAACATTGTGGAAATTGAACTATAATGCCTGGAATGAACAATACTAAGCATTCATCATTTATACATTTATGTTTCTTCAATTAGAATGCACAAATTTAGATTCTGAAGTAACAGTGCACAAAGAGCAAGATACAGCTTTTCAGATGATTTCTTCGGTTATCTTAGATTTTTAAAATTCTGATCAATGTTGGCAGCATACTTACCCTTTCCATCAGACTTTTAAGCTGTTCATTTTCATGGATTCGAAATAAATACAAAGCATAGCCATATGCTGACATATGAAGAAGACTTGGCACAACATAGGTAAAGGCAGTGTTACCATAGCAAATATATTCATGATTTACAACTTCAACATTTGATTGATTCTTGTAGTCAAAACCTCGATCTCTCCTGGAACAAAATTTAGGCAACAATTATGGTCACTAGGTGATCAATAAATAGTTATCTAGAGTTAAGTAATTAACTAATTAATAGTGTAATTACCTTAAACCAGTGAACTTATCCCCTGACCCCTGATCACCCTCACAGTACTTTGCTTGGTCTCTTCTTATAATAAATATTATTTTTAATCTTAGAAAATGAATTTTACATACTGTTGCAAAAATTTCCAGTTCGCCTGCCTCATTGCCCCAGAGTTCCAACAAACTAAATTAAATTTTGTTAGGACAGTTATCATCAAAATGCATGTGATTGATATTGTAGTTGCCTTTCATACTCAAAAAGCTGATGGGAGGAGTTTCCCCTGAAATATCAGCACATACTTCACTATGCACTGTGAGAATGTAAATTCCTCAGTATTTCATTATTTGTAAAGTTGTAATGGTCAAGAAAATTTCAATCCTTATACACCCTATATTCCATCTTTGGTTATATAACATTTGAATACATTTTCATAGAGAAAGGTACAGGCATAATTCTTCCAGTACATGAAATGAAGGCACACAGGGTAGTAGAGGCACATTTAGACTTGTTCTTAACCACAGCATTACATGGGGTACCAATTACTTTAATAGTTATTGAAACAGAAGTTCTATAAACTATTTCTTTCTGTAAAAGATTGAATAGCACAATAAGTGTAGTGAATGGGTACAACCTGCATCATTATCCTGTGGGTACATAGACAAGATGCATGTAGTGCCAGTGAAAAGCAGTAATATATTGACACCGTACAGAAACAGGATGTGTAATGCTGGGAAGTAATGATTGTAATTGGGAGAATATATATTTCCTTTATGTACTACCTGTCCAGTCCCTCCATTCCTTTTGTCCTTTACTTCTAATGGTAGCAGAATGCACAATTTTGTTCCAGCCACTGTACTGGCAGGATGACCAAGGTTCCATCCCCAGCAACCACAAAAATTCTAAGATCAGGCCAAGATGCAATAGAATTATTCATTTACTGCCACATGCAGACTAGCCCTGGGGTTACCCAGCCTTCATTCCGGCATGCACTAGAGACTTTTATTTTTATTGTGGTGAAACAAGTGCAATAATAATCTGGCAGCTCAATTCTGTCTTGATCCAAGACTGCAGAGGGCTTTAATTTAAAAGAATCCTTATGCTGTATTACTTAAAAACAAGGATTTTTCATTATTTATCTCATCTCTAAGTCACACAATTGATGAGATCCCATGTTGGGTTCATTGTCATTCATGATTGCCATAATATTCTTACACATACTCTTCATAAAATAAAATATTTTTGTAATACTGTTTCTCAGCAGAATATTTTCTGAGTTTTTTCTCTTTTCCGTTATGGACTCCCAGTGCATTTTTTCTCATCAAACCATGTTTATGTCTTGTTTTGTGTATTTCCCTTTTCCTCACAATTCAGGTTCAAAACATCTGCTGAAATGAATCCTGTACTTACTGAAAATTTCCTATGTACATTTATTTTTGTAAGACAGCAGTCAGGGACTAAAGATTGTAACAGATAATCTATGAGCTACTGATTGCAGCCTGGATTGTGTAATTGGTATAGTGACTAGACTATATGTTAAACAATGAGGGGTTTTGGTTCCTGGCAGGGGCAATAGATATTTATTTTTCAGGAGCATCTGCAACACCTATTAAGGTGTCACCCAGTCTCCTATTCAAGGTGTGTTGCTGGCTTTTTTCCTGGCTGTAAAGCAGCCAGGGCATAAAGCTGACCACTTACATCCATCTAGTGTTGAAGCTAAGAATGAACAGTTTTATAACTCTTCTCCCCTGTATGCACTCATGCAATGCACACAGACTTTATCTGGCTACTGTGTGTATGTGTGTTGTGTTGTTGCAAGTGTATTTTGAAGGAGGAATATTATTGTACCTGAAACACGACATGTACTGCAGGACATAACCCACACACATCAACACCAACACGAGGACCAAATATACATAGCCACAGCAAAGCAGGATACAACAGCGGTCTGTGTTCTCTATAGGTGATGGTCGCAGACCCATTACACAGAGAAGTCTTGAATATGGGCGCAAGATTTTGTTCTGGCAGTAGTACAACACAGCTGAAGTGCTGAGAGACTCTTGGTGTAGTGATTCTGTAATCTGCACAAACTATGAATAAAATTGTAAAAGGGGTTTACACTTAACTTTGAACTCAGCAAATTGAAATCTACAGCAAAAGTGATTATGTTTAAACCCTTTTAAGACATTTCTGGCAATATTCAATCAATTAGGCGCATTAAGTTTGAAAATGTCTAAAAGGGTAAGTCTGAAAATGATGTTATTATGTAATTCTGTACTTACACTGATATTCCCTTAATAGAATGTGATTCCATATCATTTATACATTAAATAATTCATTTCACCATGGAATCACATTTAAAGCCTTGCCTTCTTTAGAATTTTGATACATTTTTGAACACAATAGAATAACTTTAAAAAATTTAAACCCCCTCCTTGCTGGAACTATTCCATAAACTAAACACCAATTCTTCCTTACTACATTCCATTATCTTCAACATTTTCTGGCTTAGCTCTTCACTTGCAGACAAATAATTGCCATGCACTTTAAGTTGACAAAGAAATCCAAAATGCTTGAATTGTTTTTGTGAGGAAGCTTTTATGTACTTTTCACGGTGTTTATAGCAACTCATGTTGTATGGAAGTTTTTGGTGCAGCAGCAATGCTGATCATGTGTTCAATAATTATTGGCTCTATGGGTGGGGGGAACTGTTGATAGAAGCAAACTGAAGTGACCAGAAAAAGTATATAAATTTTGCATATGAATGCTTTAAATTAAGGAGATTAAAGCAAAAGATTTACAGTCACACTCATGCTTATTCATGTTATATATTATACAGCACATGAAATGACATTTTGTCACGCTGTGATGCGGGTGTAGAGATTGATGGCATTTCTTAATACAGGATACAACAGATTGATGTTGAATTGCTTATCTCTAATTTTGATCTGTGCTGGCAGTGACCTGAGAGGCTTAGCTTACAAAATGAATTATTTTTCTTTATTTGATTTGGAAACTATTTACTTTTTGATGCATAAACATACTAGATGTGTGAAAAATTCGTCAAGCAATGAAAGTTGCTGGCTTCTTAAACGGGAAACCGTTTACGTTCGAAACGTACTATACGTTAATTACTCTCTCTGTCTATACACGCAAATTTTTCTGGGTGTAGAGATTAGGATCACTGAGAAGATGAGACACTGGAAGTAGTTGGTGTACTTTCACAACATACAGAAGTTGAAAAAAAATAAATGCTATGAATATAATGTTTAGCCTGGACTCAAAAAGGTGTGGATATGTCTGGATTTAATGTCAGCATAGATTTGCAGTGATCACACAACCAAAGTACATATTGCCCTTTGGACGAAACTTGTGGTGGTATAGGTATAAATTACCAGACACACACACACACACACACACACACACACGTAGTTATATGTGCACACAACACTACATTTCTCCACATGTGTACAATTTCTGTAGCTTGCCGCGTGCTTGCTACTTGTCTGTCTCGCGTCTCACTGTATACTTTTTGCAGTTCTAACTTGCACTCTCCACTGCTGTGTCAGGGTTTCTGAAGTTGTGATGCTTGGACTTTAAGTATCCTGGCAAGGTAGGTGGGCTAGTCAGTGGTGTCAACCACAGCACCTCCACGCTAAGACCGCTGCACCCCCACATAATCCGGAAAGCGTACTCGCCGTCCGGAGTGAGTCGTGATATTGGAAGGAATTACCAGTGGTGAAGTGAATTAGGTGTTAACATGTTGGACATAACGCCGGCTTCAGGCGGCCAATGGGCACATTTATTGCAGCACCACGAATCTCGATGGTATAGGTCTTATTGCCCATGTGGTGGACCCTGTATGGACCGACACACGGGGTTTGGGGGGCTCCCTGGAGGGCACCTTGTCGTATGAAGACATGCGAGGTGGTGGCCAGGTCTTTGAAACTTTAGGTGAATAGCACGGCATGCCAGGATGCTGGTATGGGCCAAAGCTTCCCAATATGGACCCGCAGCCGAGATGCGAAATCGGTGACGTCGGCGCATTTGGCGGGGGAAGGGGCAAAGAATTCCCCTGGTAAACGCAGGGGTGAACCGTACACCAGTTCAGCTCATGAGGCTTTCAAGTCTTTCTTCCACGCACTGCGGATTCCCAGCAGGACCAACGGCAGAGCTTCGTCCCTATGTTCATCGACATGGCATAACAGGGCGGCCTTCAGCTGACGATGCAGCCTCTCGATCATGTCATTTGAGGCGGGATGCCACGCAGTAGTCTGGGATAGAGAGGATCCGGTGATGGTGGCCAGAATCTTGAGAAGACGGGACTCAAATTGCTTGTTCAGATCAGTTGTGATTTGATGGGAACTGCCGATACGAGAAACCCAGACACAGACGAAGGCCTTAGAGACTGCTTCGGCGGTGATCTCAGACAGACGGAGAGGCTCAGGCCATAGGGTGAAGTGAGAGAGTACCGGAGGCCAGAAGAGACAGGCAGCAGGCCGACCAGGTCGATATGCACGAGAGAAACGTGCCGCAGGAGGGTGAAATTCCCAAGAGGGGTCTTTAAATGCCGCGTTACCTTGGAACGTTGGCAGGCTGTACACGGGCATATCCATGCGCAGCTATCTTTCTCCACTCCCGGCCACACAAATCGCTGGGACACCAACTTGACGGTGGCTTTGGCCCCGGGGTGGCTAAGACTGTGGAGAGTGTCAAAGATCTGGCGTTTGAAAGAAGTGGCTATGAATGGCCGCAATTGTGGAGAGGGGCTTATCAAGTAAAGGTGGATGTTCGTCCTGGGAATTGGCACATATTCTAACCTCAGCCCCGGACCATTTTTCAGGATGTCTTCCAATTCCGCACCCTGATCTTGGGAATTGGCGAGAACATGGTAATCAAAACGCAACATGATGGAGTATGCTCTCGAGATGGCATCTTCAACGACATTGTCTTGCCCTGAGATATACCTAAAGTCAGTAGAGAATTGTTCGATGAGCTCCAGGTAACGGAACTGTTGTGGCGAACATTTATCTCTGTGATGCTGGAAAGCATAAGTGAGAGGCTTCTGATACGTAAAGATGACAAAGGGACGGCCCTCGACCTAGGTCAGAAGTATTTGTTGGCCTCATACACTGCCAGGAGCTGGCGACCTAACGGACTGTACTTTTGTTGAGCAGGGTCGGGCCTAGGAGGGTAGAAAACCAGGGGTTGCCAAGCGTCGCGTACATGCCACTGCAAGGCAGCGCCTGTTACCACATCGGAAGCGTCTGTAAATACGGCCAACGTAGCAGATGGATCCGGGTGAGCCAGAAGTGTGGGAGGGAGAGAACAGCCTTGCAGTCCTCAAAAGCTTGGACCATGGTGGATGTCCAGTCCACCGGTTGTGATCCTTTGATCTTGGAACCAGCTAACGCTGCGTGAATTGGCGCTTGTATTCTGGTGGCTTGGGGCACAAATCGTCCGTAAAAATTAAGCATACCAAGAAAATGTTAGAAGTCTCTGATGAAGACAGGCTGTTGGAAACGTTTTATCGCCGCAACTTTCCTCTCCATGGGCCGAGTACCTCCAGCTGAATCTGTGTAGACGAGGGAGGTCACATCTCTCGCGCCAAAAACGCATTTGGCTGGATTCAGCAAGACGCCGTACTCGCTGAAGCGCTGAAACGATGTACGCAGGTGCTGCTCGTGTTTATCCTCCGAGGTAGAAGCAACTAGCACGTTATCGATGAGCCACTGAAATGTTTGCGCGGCGTTTCGGAGCCCGAAGGACATATACGGGAATTCGATAAGTCCAAACGGCGTGATTATGGCTGCTTTTACGATGTCGTCCAAATGAAATGGAATCTGGTGGTATGCTTTCACCAAATCTATTGTGGAGAATACTTGCCGGTCAACAAGTTGTTGTACAAAGTCGGCAATATGCCGAACGGGATATTGGTAAGGGACAGTCGTAGCGTTTAGTGAACAATAGTCGCCACAGGGTCTCCAGCCGTCTTCTTTCTTGGGGACGAAGTGGAGGGGCGAAGCCCAGGGGCTATCGGAACACCGAGCGACGCCGTTTCGGAGCATCTCCTCGAAGTCGGATTTCTCGATTCGGAGGCAGTCTGCTGCCAGCCGCCGTGGGCACACATTTACAGGTGGCACAGGTGTGGTAGAATTTCGGGTTTCCCGAGGAATACCTACCGGATGATTATATCCGGAAAATACTGGGAAAGGACGTGATAGCGAAAGCTCCCGGCTAGGAATTCAATGTGGCCGCCGTACGTTCCCACCGAAGCGCCATTTACAGTAAGATTAGAGATAGTTTCGACGAGGCGTAGGTGTCATGTCGATGAGTAATTTGCAGAAGCAGAGAAAGTCCGAGCCGATGAAGGGTCCATTTACGTCCGAGACGACGAAACACCATTAAAACTCCCGTCGTAGACTCAAATCCAAACGCAGGGTTAAGAAACTGTAGGTAGTACGATTTGCTGCGAATGTTGCATAACTACTCTGCACTCGGCATTCTCGAAGACGGGTATGGGGATAGGCGCAGATATCGGCGCCGTTGTCGACTAGTTAGTTTAACTTTGTGTGCTGATCCGTCACATAGAGTCGGCTGGCTGAGTTGTTGCAGTTGCCTGCCGCCGCTAGCGACTGCCGTCCATGTTTCCCTGCTGCTACGTACAGGGCGCGGTGCATCTCTTTGCATGCTCTGTAAAACGGCGGTGGTACTAGCAGATCTAATTCACTGAGTGTATTGGCTTTGGACAATTTATTTAAGAATTCAAATTCAAATTTTATATCATTTTTAAAACCTTCCAGATTGAAATTGGTAAATGCAATGCTGGTGTCATCTGCAAATAAAACTGAGTTAGTTTTTCCATTAATAGACTGTGACAAAATAATTTATGTTAAGGAATGTGGGAACATCCCACAAACACAAATATGCCCTTTCCACGCGACTGCAGCGAGGTCGACCAAAAACCAACCGGTTGCCTTTCGTTATGCCAATGCGACAAGCTCTGGCTGCCAGCCAATCACAAAGCAAGCAGCTCAGCGATAGTCGTGGATAAAAGCCGGCCTGCCCAGGCTTCTGAGAGCAGCAGCCTTTCAGCCCAAATAAGGGGGGAGGTTAATGCTTGGTTCTCCGGAACACAACCGGCTTTAGAGCCGCAGTCAGCGCAATGCGATCGCTTGATGGGAGCAAGGGTGTGAGTTATCACACCTTATCCCTCCCGGACGATCGCTGTTTGCTTCTGCCCATTAGGAATCTGGGCAGACAAATGCCTGAACACGTCGTCTGGGAGGAATTGGAGGCTCTCGGTATCTGTGTCCAGGGAGTCTTGCAGCTCCAATATGGGCGCCGTTACTAGAAAGTTTCCAAATTCCGCGTCGGTAGTGCGTGGGCCAGATGTGTTGAAAGTACCTTCTCTAACTGAACTCTGCGGTCTGCGAGTATCGGTGGAGACATACATGGCGCCGAAGACCCTTTACAGTGAAAGCACTGCCAGCTCTTCGGCCATATGCATTGCTACTGCGGATACCCGCCCCGGTGTGTTACTGGTGGTGAGACACGCCCTTCTGGGAATGCTGTACTTCAAAGCAGCAACTTCAGTGTTGCAGCTGTGGAGGAAATCACACAGCTAACTACCGCGGATATGTGAAGTGGATGGAAGCCAAGGCGGCGCTTGCAAAGCAAAGGGAGCGGGGCACCCAGCCGTCCTGCCGCAAGCGAAATGGTTGGGGCCCTCCGCGGAACAGAAGAGCCTGAGACCTAGTTCGAACACCATCGTCAGTGCGGGCCGAGTTGTTAAGGCTACTCCTCCAGCTGATCCACAACACTCTCCCGGCCCAGTCACTGAAGCTCCCATGCTGTGTCAACTAAACAACACCAGGAATACGGGCAAGATTACAAAAGGTCTGCACCCAATGTCACGGAAGGCCCTAAACAGACCCCGGTGACCGAGTAAAAGAAAACCGAGACACAATGAGATGGGACTCCACCCCAACCCGAAAAGTCGCCCATCGAGGACATCTCCGATCTTTTTGATAACCTTACCCTCGACGCGCGTGTGGAACTTACTCGTAGTATCCTCGCACCCTTCCCCACTTTCCCTTCTAGGCCAGCTCGCTCGCGGGCTGTTCCCAAGCCCATAACGATAAGTTTTGTTTTATACCCAATCAGAGCACTGCACTACAGCCATTCCTTCTCGTTCAAAAAGAGTCCAGGATCTTCGACGAGTAGAGGCTAACGGGTCAGTTTTCTTGGATATGGTTAATGCCTTCGACACCATATGGGTTACTGGTATCCTCTACAAACTAACGCTCTTTAAGTTCCCTGTTTACCCGGTAAAAACCATGTTATCCTACCTGCTAATCCAGACATTCGAAATGTCTTTCCACAGAGCCACTTACACTTGGCGTGGCATCCGGGTTGGCTTGGATCAAGGTGGATCAGTTTCCCCTTTCCTGTTCAACCTGTGCCTTCGCACAATTTCATGTTATCTATCTAGGTGGATGACACGGCCGTCATGGCCATGATCCGCATGTCAGTGCTGCTTGTCAACTATCTGGAATCCTCTCTCAGCGACCTACAGCGATAACTGATAGAATGAAAGATCGCCGTCAACTCCTCGAAGAGCCCGCGATGTTTTTGTAAGGACAGGTAGGCATATCCTTAAGCCCCATCCTGTACAACTCTTCTGCGAGCCAAACCATTAGGTTGACACGGCTTGTTATCTGCAGGTGACCTCTTATAAACGACTGAGCTGGTCGACTTCTTTGGAGCAGGTTGGAAAGAAAGCCGCCTAGAGTTTCGGAGTGATAGATCAATGGGTCTTCTCCTTAACCGAAGGAACTACATAATGTACGCATATTATTATTAATGGTGGGCCGGGAAAGCGCATTCGGCATAGCGACGCTACGGGCTGGAGGGTCCGGTGATCGAATCCCGGTAGGGGCGAGATTCTCCCCACTCGTCCAGACCGGCCCTGGGCCCCACCCGGCCTCCTACACAATGGGTTCCGGGTGTTTTCCGGGGGTAAAGCAGGCGGGGTGGGGTGTTGACCACCCACCCCCATCTAGCGCCGAGGATGAATAAAGAGAAGAGCTATAACTCTACTCCACCTATGGGCTTTTGTGGCCAGCTATAGGGTGAACTTTACTTTCTATTATTACTAATATGCGACTTCGGTGCTTGGTTCCGTTGTCTTATAAAAGTTGGCGTATTGTGGTGTGTAGTAATAAGTGCCCAGAACTGCAGTGACATTTGGAATACCTTTTCTAATGCATCAACAAAAAACCATTAGACCACAGCAAAATCACTGTTATGGATAACCAAGGATTATACAAAAATCAGTTCACCATATAGAAGACTTGTTATCCACAACATACATATCCGATAGTATATTCTACAGAAGTGTTTATTCAAGGTAAGAAACTTGAAACCACGAATCTACCCTACAAAATCATCATAAATTAATATACACCTTAACTAACACAGCCCATATTTGGCGAAAATATAACTCCATACAGCTGCAATACCTCCTACCCAGGATTTATTTCTAAACCATAACTTTACTCTATTCTACATTTTATGTAAGAAAAGATCTAATTTTTAAAATACCTCAATTTGTTAATTTCCTTCCACGTATTCTGTACACAATTGTATTACCTGAAGATGGCCAAATTGGCCAAAACATGTTGTAAAACACACAAATATCTGAAAAAATAAAATTACTGGTTGTGGTTGGCGATTCATTTCTTTACAAATTAAAAGGGCTTAACTGCATAACTTGCTTCAAAATATCGCAAAGCACCCTTATTTTTTAGTTCTCACAGGAAAGACTTGGACTCCTCAAAATCTTTACATCACGAAGATCTCAATAAAACCACTATTACTGCTGAAAATTCTGTTTTACTTTTTACACAATTCTACCCATTGCAACGTACTTATTTCCAGGTGGTGTATCTGTATAAGCAGGAATTTAAGGTTTTAACTTCTGCAACGTTCTGTGAATGCAACATGTGGCAGACATGACCATCGTGGAAGAAGAGATGTAAAAAAGGAAATATGGGCAAAATTTGAGGTTTTCATACATATGACGATAAAGATTTAAGCCTTCTATGATGTTATGCCATGTCAACTCGTGAATATGAAGTATTAACATATTATTGTAGTCAACAATCTTTGAAGAAACGCACGCCTTAAACTTTTGGCGCCGGAATTATTTTTTTTAAATTTTAGCACACCCTGTGTATAAAATGTGAATAATACAGGAACCAAATTCGTTAGATTTATGAAACAAACTGCATTTTGAAGAGGAAAAAACGGAGAGTATATACCATGTTTAAAATATTATGTACCTGTATTTGTTGAATAAATATATAAAAT
>Ga0123355_10003315_pt1 | contig 23040 bp, 21 predicted proteins | sample TergutEmb28metaG_3_FD_89872 | JGI IMG/M metagenome (GOLD analysis project Ga0123355, IMG submission 89872) | Embiratermes neotenicus P1 segment gut microbial communities from Petit-Saut dam, French Guiana - Emb289 P1 | ecosystem: Host-associated > Arthropoda: Insects > Digestive system > Gut ... | reverse complement strand
GCTAGGGGCTTGCTCATTTCGCCATCCATTAGGGCTACAAGGTCCATAATGCTGTGTTTGGTTATGTTGTACCATTCGCGCTCGATAAGCTTTGATAGGATGTCGAGTCCTTCTTCTACCTCTTCTAGTTTGTTCTCCAAAACGGCGCGGTACACTTCCAGCATATCCTTGTATGGCAGGTTTTTATTCCGGCTTCTTTCTATTATATAATCATAGCTTTGTTTGAATAACTTTTGCAATTGTGCTATGTCTACGTTTGGATCATAATACCTAGCACGGAGAATACGTAAGCACAAATTGCAGTGTAGAGCTATACGTATAGACCTGTATCTTGGGTCATTTACATATTCTTCATAACTTAAAACTTCAAAGGCTTCTTCAAAAAATCCAAGAGTTTTATTAAAGTCTGTGTTGTAGCCGATTGTCATAGATAGTGTGTAAAACTCAATATATCCCCAGTCAGCAGTGCTTTGTAGTATATCAAAAATGGGAGAGGCAATTTCGCAGCATTTTTTGAAGCCTTGAAAGTTATCATCGGCTGTATTAGCTTTCCACGAATGCAAAACAAGCGTTAGTTCATCATCTGGCTCTTCAGCAACAAAGTTCTCCAGTTTGGTGATAAACTTGTCAACTTTTTTGGTGTTTCCAGCCTTTAGAGTCATAGCCTCGTTGATAAGCATTTCCTTAGTTACATTTGCAGGCATTAAGTAGTCCCCCGATCGTCAATAAAGCCCAATTGCTGGGCTTACAACAGTTTAGTCGTCTTCAAAATTTCCTGGCGAAACGCTGCCACGAGTTGGCCTAACGGGTGTGGCCAAAATTGTCAAAAGTCTAAATAGGTGCTTCATGTCTCCACCCCTTGTGCGTGGTTGTAATGAAATGGCAATAAACTTCTCGAACATCGTATAGCACGTGAATACATGTTATCGATATTCAATTTTCGATAAAATAACAAAATGAGATACACCTGTCAACAAATTTTACCTGGTAATTTATGTTAAAATGCAAATAATGCATTTGTGCAAAGTGCAATGGACATTTTTTGGGTTATGTAAATATCCACGTTGGCTGTCTGTCACACCTCCTTCGCTTCGCTGCGTCGGTGCGGAGCGTTCAATGGAAATGAAAACATCTCAAGGCTTCGCCTTGGACTGTTTCCATTTCATTTCACTATAGTAGTAATGAACAAAGCATCATAAGTCAAGGCATCAAGCCTCGGCTTATTTTTTTGCAAAAGTTCCAAATGTCCTGCAAATGTCCCACAATCGAAATTTTGCCTCACATTTATAGCAATTTTCTTTTTCATAGTCCGGTTTTTGCGGATGGTTAGGGTACGGTATGGAGCAAAAGCCGGACTACTATAAGTTAAATTGCTATATCCGGCAAACTCGCCAGCAAAACCACTTCACCAAAATTTTCAATTTACAGGACAGAGCTACTCTTGACATCCAGCAATAATATAGATTAATTTAATTAATCCATTTCACGTGCAAACAAAAGGAGTAATTTCATGGATAACTTCTGGAACGCCACCACTACAGAGCTAAAGCAAGGATACACCACAAATGCCGACACCCACACATGTCTCTTCTGCAGTGCCGCCTACACACAAGGCACAATCTATAATATAGCCGACACTCTATACGATGCCACCGCCGCAATAAACACCCATATACAAACCGCACACCCAAGCATTTTTGATATCTGTCTAGGCCTTGGCCGCGTATACACAGGCCTCTCTGCCGGGCAGGAAGAAATTGCAAGGCTCATGTACGCAGGCCATTCCGACAAGGATATTGTACGAGAAACAAATGCCAACAGCATATCCACTATCCTCAACCAGCGTTTTGCCATACGTGAAAAGTACAAACAAGCCAAGATACTGGTTACGCTGGTTGAACTCATGGAGGAAAAAATGCTACAATCAAAAAAAGAGCGCAAAGCAACAAATGACGAAAGCTTCGTAAACATCCACCTGGGCGCAACCAACGTAGACGAACGCTTTGCTATAACTGCAAAGGAAAAAGACGAGGTACTCTCGCGCTATTTCAACCAAGATGGGCAGCTTGTAATAAAAAACTTCCCAGCAAAAGAAAAGAAAAAAATAATCGTAATGCAAAAAATTATGGAGAATTTCCGTCCGGGGCAAAACTATACCGAGCCACAGATAAACGAAATTCTCAAACGCTATTACGAAGACTTTGTTACCATACGTAGGTACCTTGTGCAATACGGCTTTATGTCACGTGACAAAAGCGGCGCGGCATATTGGGTTGTTGTGCCAGCAACACAAAGTAGGAGGTAAATAATGCAGCCAAAATGGAAAAATGTATTGCTAACCGATTCGGGCTTTTATTACGATAATGAGCTAGACAAGCCCCTGCCAACACTTATAAACCGCCTACGAGAAATGCTCGCAAAGCCTTTCGATACGGCACGTGTACTATTCATACCAACAGCGGCAATGCAAGTCCCGGCAAAAGCGGAAGAAATCACAAACCGCCTGCGTAACGAGCTGCTGCAGATAGGCATACAGCCACAAAACATCACCATACACGATATAGATGGTACGCTTTCTGCAGCCCAGGCAATGGAGTACGATATCATTTACCTAACCGGCGGCAACACGCCATACCTCGCACAGCGCGTGTTTGATGCCGGGTTTGACACAATTATCCGCCAAATGGTTTTCGCAAACAAGATATATGTAGGCATGAGCGCGGGCAGTATGCTGCTTATGCACAACTTCAACGTAGACAACCTGCCAAACCCAGAGCGGTTTGTTGGACTTGGGCTGGTTGATGTATACTTTACCGTACATTGCACCAGTGGCACACCCAACCGTACAGATTTCCCAACGCCTCATATTTCGATGGAGTGCAACCAGGCAATTGAGGCCTGGGACGGCGGTTATAAGCTTCTCAAGGAGGATTTATGTACACTCTATCCGCAAAACTGACATTCTTTATCCCCCACTCCACTTCGCTAAAGGACAAACGGCAGATATGCCGCAGCGTAGTAGAAAAATCACGCCACAAGTTTAACGCCTCTATAGCCGAGGTAGATACGCAGGAAGCGCACCAGACACTGACTATCGGCATTGCCGTAGTGTCCGGTACGCTTTCCCATGCGCAAAACTCTTTGGACCAAATTGTGCGGTTTATGGAAATAAACGCAGATGCAGAACTGGTAGAGGCTATCTATAATTAGGATGGGGTCTCGGGCGATGCTTGAGGTTATATGACAGGTCTATTACAAACCAAGCACCCACACCACTATATCTGTAAGCACCTGTGCGTCCACTACTGCCGGTATAGCGTACTCATCCATCATTTCCAAAATACTGGTCTTGCTTGACGGCATAAATAAGTGGTTAAGCCCTTCGTATAGCATAAATGTCACGTTTTCGCGGTCTGATAGCAGGTCTTTATACATGGCAAAGTCGATATCAACAAGCACCTGCAGGTCGTTTGAGCCTTGCATCACAAGCATTGGGATGTCGATTGCTTCCAAAAAAGCCACTGCTGGATTACGGTACATATCTATCATATAATATGCAGACGAACCCCAGTCCGGCAAATTTAATGTTTTTGCCATATCATCCGGTATTGCAAGCAACGCTGCTATCTGCTCTTGCAATAAATCTTGGGCAGAGTCCAAAAGCGCGAGCAATGCTTCCCGCTCATCATCTTCCATTAAAGCAGCGGTTGCTTGTAACATCATCAAATTTTGCGTGAGGCTTATCTCTGGCAAAAACCGTGGCGAACCTGCAAAAAGTATCAAGCCAGCAAAGTTGCCACCCATATAGTGTATACGCGGCGCAAGCATCCCACCAAGGCTGTGGCCCAAGATATACACACGCTCTGGGTCTACACGCGGGTCTGCACGTAGGAGTTCTGCGGCAAGTATTGCGTCTTCAATTGCCTCTTCCCAAACGGTAAAACCCTGCGGTAAGCTTGCTGCATGTGCATGGGTGCGTTTGTTGTACCGGATAACTGCAATGCCATTTGCCGCAAGATAGTCTGCAATATCGCGGTATGGTTTGTTGTCAAAGATAGAACCATGCATGTCGCCAGGGCCAGAGCCATGTACAATAACAACAGCTGGGACAGGTTCGTATGCATTTGTTGGCATGGACAAAATACCATCCAGCGCGAAGTCTGTACCCGCACCTACAACAATTGGGTAGTCCGTAAAACCATCACGCTCTACAGCCTCGGCAAGTGGTTCTGTAGGGGTGGTTATAACCTCGGCAAGCGGTTCTGCAGGTGTGGCGATAACCTCGGCAAGCAGCTGCGACACATACATCAAATCTACCTGGCATACAAATGCGCGGTCGTTTTCTATAAACACAGCAGATTGCAGGGTTACTGCATTTTCATTTACATATGCCTGGCTGCTGCCTACATAAAACACAATTGATACCCCTACAATGTTGGCTGTAATACGTCCGTAGTTACCGTCCCACTCCACTTCCCCACCCTGGCTCTCAAAAGTTGCCCGAATGGGAAGAGCTTCCATTGTTTGCGACATAACAATTGCTGCATTTGACGCCAGCAAAATTGCCACAAGCAAAAGTGCGATTGCTTTTTTAGTTATTTTACGCATGATAATTTTCCTCTCTGTTTTATATAGCAAACGAACTTCAGTAACATGACTTTCGCTGTGGCGAATAAACGTGTGCTTGCGCCGCTAGTTTGCCTACGGCAAACCGCTTCCCGCTTAACGCACACATTCGCCACCATACGGACAAGACACCGATTTGCTGGAATTAGCGAGCATTTTCGCGTGCTCGATTCCTATTTTGCAAGAAGTCTATTGTTATTCTCCTACAAGCTGCGCAAAAATGCCTTCCGTTGCCTCGCGACTTCCACCATTTACAAAAACCCAGCCGTCTGGCAGTTGGATAGCAATAAATGGCGGGGCGTTGCGATGAATATACACATGACCACGGTCATAACCCTCTATGTCAAACCTGCCAGCAAGCAAACGGCGGCTACCAAGCCCAAAGCGGCGGCTTGTGGACGGCATGTCTTCACGCATGTAGATGCTAATGATATCACTCGTATCAAATGTGAACGAGCGCACCGTAAACGATGGCGACAAAATTGTCGCTTGTGTACCATTTATTTCAAAATCCATTTCGTTTGGGATAGACCAAAATGTAAAGAACAAAAAAGCCGCAACTACTATCAACATCCCAAGCAGCACAAACCAACCGCCCTTGGTTCTGAGGTTGAGTGTATAGCCCCAGCCGATTCTTTTCTTTTTGAAGATTTTTTCGTTTTGCATAATATTCTCCTCCTTGATAGTGGTAACATGCCCTAGTAGAGATGAACTGTCACCACCGCAAAAATAGTAACTGCAACCAAAACCACACCCACAACGCCTATAGTAACTTTCCCAACTATTGTTGCCATGTTTACTGTCATACCCACACCAATACGCTTTTCCACCCATGCGCGGCTGTCGTTTGGGTTATGATAAAACATACCACCCCAAAACCAGCAGAGGTCATCATCTTCATACACCTCTTCGTTTACCAACCCACGCAGCATGTTGCGTATATTGCGTATTTTGCCAAACGCAGCAAATGCAACGGCAATTATAACCAAACAATATACAAATACAGCGGCAAATGTAACTACTGCCACAACATCCTCGTTGTCAAAACGCAAAACTAATGTCATAGCAAGCGAAAATATGGAATGAGTGAGAGCTATAATCACAAAGCTCTTTGTCCACTCGCGCTTGTACACATGGTTTATGGCAATGTTTACCTCGGTGCTGTCGCTATACACCACAGTTCGGTCTTTTTTGTACATAAAATACGTAAGCACAAATAATACAAACGGGACAACGTTTAGTAGCAGCACTGTGGTGTAGCCTTGCTCGTTCCCGCCATGCATGTTAAGCAGTACTGCGGCAGCAGTTACCGCAAACGGTAGCGCGAACCAATTGTACGATACCGGAAACGTACTTTTGAGGCGGCTTACTTCTGTATCTATACTCAATACATGCCGCGTACCCAGCCACCAGCCCTCGGCCTTTTTTAGTGCGTACAGTTTTTTGATATACCTGTCCAGCAGCAGCTGGTTGGCAAAAATATATACAACCATCCACACCAAGATATAGGTTAAGGCCGCCGCTATATAGTTTTGTGCAAACAAAACAGGTGCTGTAAGCAGCAGAAACACAGCTGCAAGCCATGGGTACAAACGGCGGAACTGCTTTACAATGCCAAGTACCGCCGCATTGGTTAGTGCATGGTCTGGCAGTGTAATACCCAGCAGCACATTACCGTTTGGCCTTTCAACAGACTTGTTTATCCCAAAGAATGCGATAAGCACAAGTATCGGTATAAACATAAATGAGGCAATCAAGTGTAACCTCCCGCCGGAGTAGCTTGGGTCTTTGAGCCACTCATCTGTTCATATGCATTCTTGCATATTTGTATAAACTCTTCACGCCCCAGCCCTTTTAGTGATGCTTCGGCAATTAGCAGCTCTAGCTCACTCTCTACCTTTTCCCGAAATTCGCCCGTAATGTCTGCCTTTGGGCTTACAACTGCGCCATGCCTGCGGTCAATTTCTATAAAGCCTTCCTGCTTTAAGATGGCATACGTTTTGTTTACTGTCATGGTATTTACGCCAATATCCTCTGCCATTTGACGGACTGTTGGCAACCCGTCACCAACCTTGAGCGCGCCGCTGCCTACGCCCATAACAATTTGGTTGCGCAGCTGGACATAAATTGGGGTGCTGCTTTTTGTATCTAGCTTTATTATCATTACAGTGCCTCCCTTCTTTTTGTATGCCTTGTATTGCGCAATATAATACAAAGCATACAAAATTGCAAGGGGTATTTGAATGAAACCTGTCCTGCAACTGAAATTTTGCCTCAACTGTATCTGGCCAAATCGTCCGCGAAAGGCGCATTTTCTGCAAAAACGCTTGATTCGCCGCAACGAAAGTCACGAATGAATAACTCATTTGCCATAGGTTTACGATAAAATAACCCCATTGAGGGATTTCTCATGTCTGAAGACTACTGACACAAGCGCATCAAACTTGTTTCTGAAACAAGAAAATAAATGTCAAAAATTATATTATTTTCTGAACATAGAAATAAAATTGACCACCGTTGCAGTTTCTACTATAATAAAATAGGATCGTAACCATGCACACGGTCAGGTATCATGTATAAGATTACGCAATAAGAAAAAGGTGGTGGACACATGGTTGAGCGAAAAAAATATTTAGAGTTGCTAAAACCATGGCGAGAAAAACAGCTTATCAAGGTTATAACTGGAGTGCGCCGTTGCGGCAAGTCGACATTGTTGGCACAATACATGGATTACCTACGCTCTACCGGCGTGGAAGATGAACAAATAATATCGGTCAATTTGGAAGATGTGGATTTTGAACACCTGCAAGACTACAAGGCTTTATATAACTACTTCAAAAGCCGGCTATGCAAAGACAGATACACCTATGTATTTATTGACGAAGTGCAGCAGTGTACAGAGTTTGAAAAAGCGGTTGATAGTTTGTTCATCCAAAAAAATGTTGATGTGTATATCACAGGTTCTAATGCGCATATGCTATCCGGTGAGCTGGCAACACTCTTGTCCGGGAGATATATCGAGATAAGCATATTGCCTCTCTCCTTTGCAGAGCATATGGCGATGGCAATACAACGCTTTATCGATATACACGCATTTGCATCAATGGCTACAATGGCTAGTGATGAATTTGTACCAATTACAACAACACCAAACCCGAAAGAAGAATTTGGCAATTACCTGCGCTATGGGTCATTCCCATATGTAAGCCAACTTGAAAAGAACGACAATATTATCAGGACTTATCTCGATGGTGTATACAACACTATCCTCATAAAAGATATAGCTAAGCGCGAGGGAATAACCGATATATCCGTTCTCGAAAGCGTAGTCAAATTTCTTTGTATCAATATAGGAAGCCCTGTATCTACAAAAAAAATAAGCGATACTATCAACTCTAGCGGACGCAAGATTTCTGTGAACACTGTTGAGACATATGTAAGGGCACTTGCCGACAGTTTTATCTTTTATAAAGCAGACCGCTACGATATCAAAAGTAAGCAACACCTAAAAACACTGGGCAAATACTATCTTGTAGATACCGGTTTGCGAAACATGTTGCTAACCGGCTCGTCGGCTGATTTGGGTCATCAACTCGAAAATATCGTATATTTGGAGTTGCTACGCCGTGGAAACAAAGTGAGTATCGGAAAACTTGCAGAAAAAGAAGTGGATTTTGTAACAAGTAACGCTGACGGAGTATGCTATTACCAAGTTGCAGCATCTGTATTAGACAAAAGCACACTCGAAAGGGAGCTTGCCCCACTCCAAAAAATACCTGACCACCATCCAAAATTTTTACTAACCCTTGACGATATTGTGCCAAATGCTAACCACGACGGTATACGTCAGATAAATGTATTGGATTGGCTGCTTGACAAGAAGTAGATGCTAAAAATCGCCTCATGCCCTGCCCAAATGGGCATGGTGGATAACGAGACATGTAGGAAGCCACAAAAAAGAGGGTTGACAGTCAAATGGATTGCATAGAAAAGCGGACACTCCAAGACTAATAAGGGTATCCGCTTTGTAAATTCTACTGTGCCACGGATACTTCAAAGAATCGCAGAATACTACCATCAATCGTAGTTACACGACACTCATTCGCACCCCAAGGTTGCAGTTCAATTTCGGTAATTTTATTCCAACCGTTTGCTAAAACAAACTGACGGAATTTTTCAAGTCCTTGAACATGAATAAACCCAACAACATCCTTTGACGGTTCACCGCCAAACAGATGGATTCCACGGAAAGGCGTAAGGCCGGAAGCCATCAATTCGCCGGGGTAATCAAATACACAGCCATATTGCCCTCCACTTTCAGCGACTATATCACCGTACCACCCAAGCACGTCACGAAACCAAGCTGAGGTTTTCTCCATATCCGGCGTGAAATAAATCGGAGCATTTTCTTTTACGTAATACCCTCTCTCGCTGTAAGACTGCATGTCATTTTTTGCTTTCACAGAATCAATCCCTTCTTCATTATGGGTTTGAAAGGTGATTTTAGGATACGGCTTTAGCATAACTCCCTCGCCGCGCGCTGACGATGGAGATACGCCGAACAAACGGCTAAATGCACGAGAAAAAGCAGCGGGTGAATCATAACCATATTTTATTGCAATATCTATGATTTTTACATCGCTGGATTTGATGTCGTTTGCGGCCAAGTCTAACCTTCGGCTACGAATGTAATCGCCCAACGAAGTATACGCAACAAACGTAAACATCCGTTGAAACTCCCATACCGAACATCCAACCATTCTGGAAGCAACATCCAGCTTGATTTCCCCTGCAAGATTTTCCTCAATGTAGTTTATCGCTTGGTTCATTCTTGTTTGCCAATCCATTATCTCACCTCCCGAATGTATAGTACCAGAGGGAAAATCAACTTACTTTGCTTTTTTTGTAGACTTCTGCAAACATGTTTGCTTTACACTCAGGGCGAAACCCCACGGGTTATTGACAAAGCTTGAGGCGATTTTTAGCTTATTGCTAGTCATTCATGCTCATACATAGCGAAATCACTTTTAGGATTTTATCCTTTTGTTTATCTGTTGCGCCGGTAGTTTTTGCCTTTACAGAATACATAAACGGGTCAAACTCTCCCTCAAACTTCATGTCATCGTCGCCATAGAAGTAGTCGAGGCTTACTTTTAGCTCTAGGGCTATCTTGCGCAGGCGGCGTATAGACGCACTGTCCGAGCCACGCTCTATTGCAGTTAGCAATGGCTCGTCCCAGCCAAGTGCATCTGCAAGGTCTCCGGCAGACATACCAAGCTCTATGCGGCGTTTGCGTATTTGGTAGCCATGCAAATACTTATGAAACTTTACGTTAAGCTCGCCGCTCATCTCTACAACAAACTCCATCAGCTCGTCTTTTGCATCACTGTGCAACTTGTTCTCTCCCTTTTCTTCAAGCGCGACAAGCGCGGCTTCCGCCATAGGGAGGTTGTCTTCAGATATACCGCGGCGTATTTCCAGCAGATGTTGTTTTGGCAGGTTTTTGCGCACATAAAATTCCATTGCATAGTCGTAGCTTTCTGTAAACAGTTTTCTAAGTAGGGCTACATTCATGTCTGCCTCGTAGTATCTAGCACGGTTGATGCGGTTTGTGAAGTTTGCGTGTAGGTTTGTGCGTATGGGTTTGCACTTTGGGTTGCTTACATGCTCATCCAAATCTAATACATCCAGAGCCTCTTGGAAGAGTTCGGCGGCTTTGTTGAAGTCTTCGTTGTAGACGACGGCGGCAGACAAGACAAAGAGTTCAAGATATCCCCAGTTTGTGGTGTTGTCAAGGATTTCAAAAATTGGAGCAGCAATAGCACAGCAATTTTCATAAGGCTGCCGGCCATTATCTGCTCTAAGTGCTTTTAGCAAGCAAACAATAAGGGTTAAGTCTGTATCCGGTTGTTTGGCAATAAACTTATCTATACGGGTTATCAATAGGTCAATTGCCCTGCCCTCCGAGCTTTTGAGTACTAAGAAACGTTCAATAAGTACTTCCTTTGTAATGGGTTCATTTTTCTTCTTCTTCATACATACCTCCAACCACATAAAAAGCCCAAAAATGGGCTACTATTACATCACTAAAAGTCATCGTCATCCGGCGGCAAACCAATCCCCGCACGATTTGGTCTAGGTGCAACATTTGCTAACAAAACATTCAAAAGCCTAAAAAAACGTTTCATAAAATTATCCCCCGTGATAATCAATTATATTGCTCGACTGCTCAAAAAGCCAAAAAATGGGCTACTATAGCAAATGAATTTTTCATTCGTGACTTAAGCGTATGGTGGCGAATGTGTGCGTTAAGCGGGAAGCGGTACAGGCAAACTAGCGGCGCAAGCACACGTTTATTCGCCACAGCGAAAGTCACGTTACTGAAGTTCGTTTGCTATATTACATCACTCAAAGTCATCATCATCTGGCGGGAAAGAACCTCCACCGCGACGCAGAACAGGTGCAACATTTGCTAACAAAACATTCAAAAGCCTAAAAAACTGTTTCATAAAGCCGCCCTCCATGTATTATTTATATTGCCCAATTGCTCAACAGCCCAATGTAAAGCGTTAATTTACTTTATTTTTCATTGCTGCGTTTACTCTATTTAATATCAACACATTTGTCAACAAAATTCGAGTGTAAATTTTTGGAAGCAAATTGCGCTTTACACAAATTCGCGCTTCAAATACCAGAGCGTCAACTTGGATAGTGAAATATGTAGCAGTTTTCCTACATTTGCACCGCTGTGGTTTTATTCGCACATGTTTGCAAGATAAGTTACTATCTATGTGAGCGTGGTCGTGCAGCGGCAACCCCGTCGTCGTGTGCGCGATACGTGAAAGGGGCTGGCCGTTGCGTATAACGGGCAGACCCCTTTTGTATGTATATATTCAAAATTATACACGGCACATGACCGCACACACATATTTACATGCCAGGAAGTCGACTTATGGCGAAATATGAGGTAATTTTCCTACATTTGCACCTATGTAGTTTTATTTGCATATAATTGTCAAATATGTTATCATCTATGTGAACGTATTGTTCGCACATTGGTTCCCCCCAATCGCCATGTGCATGATACGTAAGGAGGCTGGCCGTTGGAAACGATGGACAGCTTCTTTTATTATGTACATATCCACATGCCAGAGCGTCAACTCGAAATATAGTGAAATGAAAACATCTCAAGCCTTGGACTGTTTTCATTTCATTTGAACGCCCCACACCGATGCAGCGAAGCGAAGGAGGTGTGCCAGACTATAGCAAACGAAATTCAGTAACGTGACTTTCGTTGTGGCGAATAAACGTGTGCTTGCGCCGCTAGTTTGCCTGCACCGCTTCCCGCTTAACGCACACATTCGCCACCATATATAACTGGACAGTTTCCAGTTATATGACTATATGCAGTAATTTTCCTACATTTGCACCGATGTGGTTTTATTGGCACATGTTTGTGAGATAAGCTATCATCCATGTGAGCGTGTTCGTGATAGATACTCCCCCGCTGCCGAGCACGCGGTACGCGGAAGGGGCTGCCCGCTATGGGAGACGGGCAGCCCCTTTTTGTAACTTATTCCTTTTTACCTAAAAAACGGTTCAGGGTTAATAGGTGTCCCATTTCTCCTAATTTCGAAATGCAAGTGCGGGCCTGTGGATACACCCGTAGAACCAACATCCGCAATATGCTGGCCACGTGTCACACTTTGCCCAACAGATACCCGGTTGCGAGAGTTGTGTGCATACAGCGTACTGTATCCTCCACCATGGTTGATGATAACCGTAATGCCATAGCCACCCATCGAGCCAGAGTGTGTTACAATGCCGTCTGCCGCAGCTACAATGCGCGTACCCGTACCCGCACGTATGTCTATGCCAGAGTGGTTTTCTGACGTACGGCGTATTGGGTGTATACGGCTGCCAAACCGGCTTGTTATATGCGTATGCCCGGGTACAGGCCATGCCCAGTCGCCTTCAAAAATAACTGGGACTTGGGCTTGTTGCTGTCTAAGCCGATTTTGGCGGTCTAGCTCTTCTTGCTCGCGTTGGCGGCGGGCGGCTTCTTCCTCATATACGTCTATTTCGCGTTGTAGGTAGCCCATTGCAATGCGTATGGCGTTTTCCGTTTCTTGTTCTACCAACAGGCGCATTTCTACATTGGCCTCGTCATATTCCAACGCAGACATAAATGCATGGTGTGCTTCCTGCGCATCGTTTAGCGCGATAATGGCAACTTGCTGCTGCTCGTACAAGCTTTCAAAAAGTACAGCAAGGCGGGCAAGCTCCCCCACGGTGTTTTCGATGCTGTCTTCCAGTGCCTGCATGGTTGCCAAAATTTCGTTATCCTGCTGGGATATTGCGCGTACATGCTCGAGCCGTATCAAAAAGTCTGTAAAGCTGCTGGCTTGCAGCAGTACATTCAAGTACCCTGCCCGCCCCTGCTCGTGCATTGCCCTAAGCCGCGTACGGAATACCTCGTCCTGTTCGTCACGGTCTATACGGGCTTGTACAAGTTCTTCTGTTGCGTCTATCATGCGTATTTCCGTTTCCAACAGAACCAGTTCAATTTCCTCAAGGTCTGCTTGCGCGTCCAAGAGACGTTGGTCGTATTCGCGAATTGTTGCAAACAGCTCAGCGATATCCGCACGCACTCCACGGAGCAGGTTTTCTGTATCCTGCACTTGCGTTCTGGCTTGGTCGCGCTGTGCTTGCAGCTCGCGCATACGCGCACGCTGCGCGGCAGATGCACCAACCTCTGTTGTTGGGGCAAATGCGATAAGTGTGACAAATATCATAAACATAGCCAAAATATTTTTTCGTTTCATATACAACAACCTCCCTTATGTAGCCTGTGGCACAGGCCGTACACCCATCCCCTGAGAGGGGAGCGGGGCATCTTACACCTTCAAGTGTCGCTTTACACTAACTACAGACCCAATAAGCCCGATACCTACCCCCAAAAACAACGCGAGCGGCAACATTTGGGCAAAAATTAGATGTCTTGGCAAGAATTGAAAAAATGCAAGATCCTGTACGCCGCCTAGCGCACCAATAATCCTGTCATGGAACAACCACGCAAGGAAGGCAGGTATTGCCGAGCCAATAAGGCCAATGAGTACGCCCTCGATAATAAATGGCCAGCGGATAAACCAGTCTGTAGCACCTACATATTTCATAATATTTATTTCCGTACGGCGTGCGTTTACTGTAATGTTTATTGTGTTGGTTATGATAACAACCGCAACAATGCCCAAAATCAAAATAAGCACCAGTGTAATAATATTTACAACATCCGATAATGTGCCAAGTATACGGCCAAGCTCCTCGTCACGCAGGATGCCACCCATGCCGTAGTTTGCAAGCCCCTCTAGCGCGTGTACAACTTGCTCCTGGTAATCGATATCCACAAGCTCTACCTCAAAGGAAGACCGCAGCGGATTCCTGTTTTCAAGCCCACGCAAAAACGGGGGGTCTCCCATGTTTTCACGCAATTCTAGCAGGGCAGTGTCGGCAGAGATGTACCTAACGCCGGTTACCTGTGGAATTTCCGAGATACGCCTCTCCAGCGTGTTGCGTTCGAGGTCGGTAGTGCCGTCTTCTATAAACACAACCACACCAAGCGAGTCGCCAAGCTGCTGCACAATAAACGAAACATGAGAACCCAAAATGAAAAACACAGACACAATGAGAATACAAGAAGCTACAGTAAATATCGATGCGACGGACATTAGGCGGTTCACAACTATACTCCTAAAAGCTTCTCTGATATAGTACCTAATTGTCCTAATCTTCATTTACTACCCTCATTTCAACATTGCCATAGTCAAACTCATCTGCGTAGTCATCAAACTCTTGCTCTGGCGGGTCGTCATACCCGCCCCGCTCTATATCGCGTGTTATTTCTCCTGTTTTTATGGTGATAACACGCTTTTGCATATCATCTACAATATCACTTGCGTGGGTTGCAACAACTACGGTTGTGCCACGGTCGTTTATTTCTTCCAGGAGGGTCATGATCTCCCATGCGGTGTCTGGGTCTAGGTTGCCCGTAGGCTCGTCTGCAATAAGCAGTGGCGGGCGGTTTACAATGGCACGGGCAAGTGCTGTGCGCTGTTGCTCGCCGCCAGATAGCTGGTTTGGGTACGCTTTTGCCTTGCGCGCAAGCCCCACCAAAGATAGCACCTGTGGTACAGCGCGCCGTATTTCGCGGTTGCTGGCTTCTACAATTTGCATTGCATAGGCTACATTCTCGAATACGGTCTTGTCTTTAAGTAGCCTAAAATCCTGGAACACGACACCCATTTTGCGGCGATAGTATGGCAACTGTTTGCGTGTTATCTTGCTGATATCCTGCCCATCCACAAAAATCTTGCCGCTTGTGAGTTCCGTTTCTTTTAGTAGCAACCTAATAAGACTTGTTTTGCCAGACCCGCTTGAACCAACAACAAAGGCAAACTCGCCCTTATCGATGGTCAGGTCTACACCCGCAAGCCCTATAGCGGCGTTTTCGTACGTTTTTACTGCATTTATAAATTCAATCATGCAAAACTCCTATTTAGAGTTCTCCAGAAACTACAATTTTTGAAGAGATAGTTTCCAAAGAAACAGATGAAAAGTTGACTAAAATGCCTGTTTCTCACGATATTGCAAGTAACGGTTTACCATGAGTGTAATCTTGAACGTGATGGCATCCGTAAACTTGCGCAGGTCGAGCCTTGTCATTTTTTCGAGCTTGTCTAGCCTGTACACCAGTGTGTTGCGGTGGATAAACAGCTCGCGCGATGTTTCTGACACATTAAGGTCGTTTTCAAAAAACTTGGTTACAGTGCCAAACATTTCGTCGTCTATATCATCAATGCTAAAGCCCTGCAGCATCTCGTTTATAAAAATGCGGCACAGCGGCAGAGGCAGCTGGTAAATAAGCCGGCCAATGCCAAGGTTTCTATAATTTACGATGCTTTTATCGCTCTCGAAAATTTTGCCAACCTCTTGCGCAAGCCGCGCTTCTTTGAAAGATGAAGATACATTTTGCAAGTCGTTTACTGTCCCGCCAATGGCAACGTATACTGTGTTCATGGCCTCGCTAGATAGGGTGGCAAAAATGGTTTCGGCAATTTGTTCTATCTCGTCCTGCTCATCGTCTGGCTCAAGCTCTTTCACCAAGATAATGCTCTTTTCGTCTACTGCGGTAACAAAGTCCTTATGCCGCTCTGGGAAGACATTGCGCAGTACTTCCATCGCGCTCATTTCTGCATCAAGAGCTGTTTCTATCAAGTATACAACACGCTTTACGTCGTTTGATATGCGTAGCTTGTTTGCGCGGCTGTAGATATCTACCAGCAGCAGGTTGTCTAGCAGCAAATTTTTGATATAGTTGTCGCGGTCATATCTTTCCTTGTACGCTATCATCAAGGCCTGTATGTGGAAAGCCACAATCTTGCCAAGGCGAAAAGCATCCTCGTCGTCGCCACGCACCATAAGAACATACTCTGTCATGCCATTGTCCAGCACCTTGAAATATTGGTTGCCCTGGATCATCTGGTTTTCTGCAGGGGATTGAAGCACAGCTTCTATAAACGAGAGAGGCACAAGGCTTGCATCATCATCTGTAGTGGCGGCTAGCTTACCCTCACGGTCTACTACAGATATGTCCCGCCTTGTGATATTTTTTAAGCCCTCAATTGTGCTTTGTAAAATTTGGTTGGATATCATATATGCCTCCCTTTACCTATATTTTTGTTACATTGTACCACAAAAATCACATATTTACACAAAATTTTACTTTTTTACGCCACTGGGCAACTTGGTCATCTGTAGGGAAGCCGATATCGGCAACATTATACTCGCGTCCAACACGCTTTGCCTTAGAAGACCCCATTGGGTGATATGGCATAATATTTACGTCCACTACATTGCACAAAGTGTTTGCTAGGTTAGAAATTGTATTAAAATGCTCATCCGTATCGTTGTGGTTGGGAATAATTGGGCAACGCAAGATTATCTTCGCGCCTGCATCGTTTATGGCATGTAAATTATCTAAAATTTGTTTATGCGAAACACCAGTAAACTTTTTGTGGTCGTTTTCATTGCTTGCCTTGTAGTCGTACAAAAACAGGTCCACATATGGCACAAGTGATAGTATCTTGCTTGCCGCCGCATGTCCGCTGGTTTCCAAACAGGTATGAATTCCGTTTTCTTTAGCCAGTTGCAATAGCGACATTGTAAAGTCAAATTGCGCAAGCGGCTCACCACCGGACAGTGTCATACCCCCGCCAGACTGTTGATAGTACCGGACATCCTTTAGCACAATATCTATAACATCCTGCACAGCCATTTCCATGCCCTTTATCTCAATTGCGGACTGTGGGCAGCTGGTGCATTTGCCACAAGCGTTGCAATTGCCGCGGTTTATTGCATGATTGTTTGTGCCAATTGTATGGTTTGAGCAAATTGTACCGCACAGCCCACAGTGTGTGCATTTTTCGTCCAAATAAAATAGCTCCGGCCGGAATGATAGCGACTCTGGGTTGTGACACCACAGGCACGAAAGTGGGCAGCCTTTTACGAAAACAGTAGTACGTAAACCCGGCCCGTCGTGCAGCGAGCATCGCTCAATTGATAAAACAGTTCCGCTTGCCATTAATGCAGTGTCCTGGTCAAGATTTCCCGCTGGATAAATGGCTCAAGCTCTACAAAGCGTGCGGTCCAGCCGCCAAGCCGTACCATAAGATTTGGGTATTTTTCTGGCTCTTTAAGTGCGGCCTCAAGGTCGCCTTTGCCTACAACCGCAAAACTTGCCTGCTGCCCACCTGCTGCAAAATATGTGGCAAACAGTGCCTCAAATTTTGCGCGTTCGCGGGTGATAAACTCCTTAGCAATTTTGAAATTGGTGGTCGCGCCGCCATTTGCGGGAGTGCCGCGTATGATAGAGTTCATTAGCGCGGTTAGCCCGTTTTTGTCGTTGCCGGCCGTTGGGGCGTTGCATATTGCATAGGGTATGCCACGCGGCCGCCCTTCTGCTGTCGCGCCCATTTCCTTACCCATAAAGTGGCCGTGCGGGTTCGCGCTTGCCATGGTATGGAAGTCTAGGCCGTTTGACTTACCCGCTATTTTGGCCGCAAGACCTATGTCATGCCATAGTTTTGCCACCATGTTATCTGCGGCCTCGTCATCATTGCCATATTTGGGGATGTTTATCATGTCGCGTTGCATATCTTCATATCCGACAAAGTTTGCGTCAAGTGCTGTTATAACCTCTGACAGCGTATACTTTCTCTCGTCATATACCAGTTTTTTAATGGCAGTTAGGCTGTCTGCGGCGTTTGAGTAGCCATGCCCCATTACGCTCACGCCAATATATCGCGCACCACCGTCCAGCAACGGCTTGTTCCTGCTTATGCAGTCATTAATAAGCAGACTAGCAACCAGGAACACATTCTTTTTGTTGTGTGTTTCCACTACCAATTTAACATAGCTGGCAAGCTTTTCTGCATGGGTTTTGAAATGTGAAAGTACTATGTCGTACAACTCGTCAAAAGTTTGCGCATTTCCGGAACGGATTGCCGCATCAACAGTTTTTGGTATATTCCAGTTTGTGATAAGCAGTGCCGGGCTGTGTGGGGCAAGGATAAACTCGCCGCAGCCAACAGGGTAGTAGTTTTCCGCCTCTTGTTGCGATACGCCAAACGCTTCTGCAACAGCAGGTACAACAGCGTCATCGTTATACAGTAGCGGGAAAGTGCCTGTTTCTGTAATTGTATCGTATGCAAGGCTCAGGATATTTGGGTCTATACCGCTGTGTGTACGCAAAGTGACCTGTGGTGTAACTCGTTTATGCAATTGAGTTGCCTTGAGGGCAGCTTGTATATATCTGTCTGCGTTTTTTGCATTGCGCCGGTTTCTTCCGCCCATTACAAGGCGGCAAACGGTAACATCGCCGCCTTCATTTATCATTTCGTAAAAAGCGCGTATTTGAGTAACTGCTTGCTCCTCTGTCAACATACCCGCATCAATCTCTCGTGCGTATATATCGCCAACTGCTACATCAATCTGGTAGATTTCATAGTGCCGCTCGTGGAACATAAGCTCAAAGATAAGCACGATTTGCAGTGCCTCGGCAAGTGTAGCAGGTGCATGGTCTAAGATGCCTGCGATATTTGCCGCAATTGTTTTATTGCCCATTTCCTGCGCCTTTTGCAGGTAGTATCGGCAGACATCCTCTACTGTTTCAAGGACAAGCAGCAGCCCATCACGAAAGTCGCCATCCGGCATTGCAGCAACATCTTGTTTCATGCCTGGTATGCCGCGTGATACAACCATATCGAGGTCTGTAGCACCAGTAAAACCTGTGTCAAATTGCAGGTCTGTGTTTGCGCGGACTATTGCCATATTAGACTCGTTGCGCCAGTACGCATCAAGCTCCTTTACAACTCCGCGCTCTTCGTCTGTCATGTCCAGTTCATATAGTGACGAAAAATCGAAGCAGTAGCCTCCATTTTTGCCTGCAGCTCTGTTTTCTGGCGTATAGTTTGGCATACCAAAAAACGCAAATGACCCAACATGCATAACGCGTTTGGTTCTGCAGCGTCCCGCAAAGATATCACCCTCGCGTGGGGCAGGCAGACAGCCCGGATACAATGGTTTGATACACATTGCCTCGCGTATTGGCATTGGTGCGTTTGCGTATTTTTTGTACGCTTCGGTAACTTGGATGGCTTGTGTTATTAGTGGGCTTAGCATAGTGTCACCTCTCTATATGTTTGTATATGGCAATCGTGCCGTGAAATGCTATAATTTGTGACATAAATGGTAGAAATAACGCTATTAATGTTTAAGATTAAAGTTTTTGCTTTGGAAACAATCGTAATTTTCAAGCTCTTCAACAGGTACGGTGTCCAATGGACCTGTCCTGCAACTGAAATTTTGCCTCACCTGTGTCTGGCGAACTCGCCAGCACAACGGTTTATCAAATATTTTGCTCGATGTTTTTATCGTCCATTTTTACACGCCCTCGTTCAATAATAGCGATATTGCGATATTGTGAATTTTGAGTTCTTCATAGGCGTTTGCTATAATTCTTTTGTGATAAGTATACACGAAATATCGTATGAGATGTTGCTTTTTTAATTTATTACGGTATAATCTACATGAAAAGCCCGAAAATGCCCTTCGTGGGCGGGCAGAACATACTAACATCCACTAGGAGGGTAACAAATGGCAGAGAAGTTAAGAGCAGGCATAGTTGGCTGCGGTGGTATCGCCAACGGCAAACACATGCCAAACATGAAAAAAACAGGCAAGTTCGACATCGTAGCTTTTTGTGACATTATCGAAACTAAAGCAACCGCTGCTGCGGCAGAGTACGGTACCAAAGACGCAAAAGTTTATACAGACTACAAAAAATTGCTAGAAGACAAAACAATCGACGTTGTATATGTGCTTACACCAAACAAATCTCACTCATTTATCTCCATTGACGCAATGGAAGCTGGCAAGCATGTAATGTGCGAAAAGCCAATGGCTAAAACCTATAAAGAAGCAAAAGAAATGTGCGAAACAGCAAAAAGAACAGGCAAACTGCTCACAATCGGTTACAACAACCGCTATGCTGCAGAAAGCCTATATATCAAAGAAGCCGCAGACCGTGGCGACTTTGGCGAAATCTACTTTGCACGCGCACACGCACTACGCCGCAGGGCAGTGCCTACATGGGGCGTATTCCTTAACGAAGAAGAGCAAGGCGGCGGCCCGCTTATCGATATCGGCACACATGCGCTGGACATGACACTATGGTTTATGAACAACTACGAGCCAAAGTCTGTAATGGGTAATGTGTACCACAAGCTTAACCACAATGGCGTATGCGGCAACGCATTTGGCCCTTGGGATCCAAAAGAGTTTACCGTAGAAGACTCTGCGTTTGGTTTTATTACAATGAAAAATGGCGCAACAATTTCTCTGGACTCTAGCTGGGCATTGAACATGATTGACGCATTTGAGGCACAATCCACCATTTGCGGTACAAAAGGCGGCGCAGACGCACGCAATGGCGTACGCATAAACGGTGACGACATGGGTCGCCTGTATGTTAAAAACCCAAGCATGGGCGGCAGCGGCGTAGCTTTCTACGACGGCCAAACAAACGACCCTGGCACAATGGAGCAAATGGTATGGTTTAACGCTATCACCAAAGGCACTCCACTTGTAATTTTGCCAGAGCAAGCACTTGTTGTAACTCAACTGCTTGAAGCTATTTACGAATCTGCAAAAACAGGTAAACTTATTGAATTTTAATTGAATCGATATGAAAAGGGGCGTGAGCCCCTTTTTTAGCAGCAGGCTTTTTGCAAAACAGAAACCAAGCATGTGCAAATGCTCCCCACTTTGCAAAAACCTAGTAAATTTCTGGAGGTATATCCCATGAAACTTGGAGTATTAACCGTTGCCCTTGGGGGGCAACCAGTAGACAAGGCATTTGAATATCTATCAAGCCTTGGCGTACAATCTGTAGAAATTGGCGTTGGCGGATACCCAGGCAATGCACACCTGGACGCGGAAGCCGCACTCAAGGACGAGTCTGTAGTCGACAATATCAAATCGCTTTTGGCAAAACATAAATTGACCATTAGTGCGCTAAGCTGCCACGGCAACCCAGTTCACCCAAACAAGGAAGCTCGTGACAAATTTCGCCTCGATTTTGATAATGCCTGCAAAGTGGCGCAAAAGCTTGGCGTAGATACCGTTATCACATTTAGTGGCTGCCCTGGCGACCATAAAAACGCAATGCAGCCAAACTGGGTAACATGTGCGTGGCCGCCGGAATACTTGGAAATTCTCAATTATCAATGGGAAGACGAGCTTATCCCATATTGGAAAGAAGCAACAGCCTTTGCCGCAAAATACGGTGTTACCAAAATCGCGCTGGAAATGCACCCAGGCTTTAATGTGTACAACCCACGTACACTGTTGCAACTGCGCGAAGCCGTAGGCCCAGCAATAGGCGCAAACTTTGACCCAAGCCATTTGTTTTGGCAGGGCATCAACCCTGTTGAGGCAATTAAGGCACTCAAGGGCGCGATTCACCATTTCCATGCAAAGGATACACGGGTAGATTTCTACAATGCATCCGTTAATGGCACACTCGAAACCAGCAGATACGATGATTTCCTTAACCGGGGCTGGATATTCCGCACCGTGGGCTATGGCAATGGTGAAACTGTTTGGCGAGATATGATATCTACGCTGCGTGCAGTTGGCTATGATGGCGCGATAAGCATTGAACATGAAGACGGGCTTATGTCCGTAGAGGAAGGCCTTGAGAAGGCCGTAGAGTTTTTGAAACCTATTCTTATGTACGGCCAGGCTACAGAGATGTGGTGGGCGTAGCCATTACTCTTACTTCGTTCATTGGTTTGCTAATTTTGAGCTTGCTTGTTATTGCTGTTTGTATCGCAATATAAGACCCGATGCCCACAAGGTTAAAAATCTTGTGGGCATTTTCGATTTGTGAGTTTTCGTCATGTCTACACAAAAATGTTCCGGCTGGCCCAGTTATATGACACAGCCAACGTACGCTGTCTGTCACTTCTCTTTTTTGCTCCTCAGCAACATCAAGATCTACTTTATGCCTCTCCTTCTTACCATCCACTTATGTGCCTCTCCAACACCAAGCTGTGCCACAGCAAATAGCACCATTACAGCCCAGTGCCAAACACGTAGCCCTGTCTCTACGCCGAATACCTCTGCAACTGGCGGTACAAGAGCTACAAATAACGTAAACAATATAGTCCCACACGCCGCAAAGAACATGCCCCTGTTAGACATTGGATTAAGCTCAAACACAGAAAGTGAACTGCGCACATTAAAGATATTAATAACCGATGCCCAGCTTAGTACAACAAATGCCATTGTTATACCAATACCAAAATGCGCCCCGTTTGGTGATGCAACAAAACCATATGGTGCAGGCAGTACATACGTACCAAGCAAAAACGCACCAAGCGTCAACACAGAAAAACTAACCGCGCCGCGCATTATGCTGCGGCCAAGGCCTGCTGCAAAAATACCTGCATCCTTTGCAAGTGGCTTGCGGCTCATTACACCAGGTTCGGGCTTCTCAAATGCCATAAAGAAGCCAGGTATGCCGTCAGAGACCACGTTTATAAGCAGTATCTGCAATGCAAGTAGTGGCGAAACACCAACCACCAGCATACCAGCAAGTAGGATAAATATCTCAGCAAAGTTTACACTTAGCAAGAATGCAATAGTCTTGCGAATATTATCGTAGGATGCGCGCCCAACTGCGATAGCGTCAACTATGGTAGCAAAATTGTCGTCTGTTATAACCATGTCTGCCGCGTTTTTGGACACCTCCGTACCTGTTATACCCATTGCAACACCAACATCTGCAGCTTT
>Ga0123355_10003314_pt1 | contig 23040 bp, 16 predicted proteins | sample TergutEmb28metaG_3_FD_89872 | JGI IMG/M metagenome (GOLD analysis project Ga0123355, IMG submission 89872) | Embiratermes neotenicus P1 segment gut microbial communities from Petit-Saut dam, French Guiana - Emb289 P1 | ecosystem: Host-associated > Arthropoda: Insects > Digestive system > Gut ... | reverse complement strand
CTGTCGAGCAGCTTTGGCGAATCCAGATATGTATTGCGATGCATCACGCCAAAACGGACAAATTCCGCATCACGCAGGGCGGGAATCATCGAAAAAACTCGCCGCTGTTCCGGGAATTTCAAATGCGTCTGAAACCCGACGAGATTATAAAGCGTGCCTTCGATGTTATCTTTGCGGAGCTGTACGACGGCGTACGGCACACGTCCGGTTTTTGGGTCAATTAGTCCGACCGGTTTGAGCGGCCCGAACCTCATCGTATCCTCCCCGCGCCGCGCCATAACTTCAATCGGCATACAGCCCTCGAACACGAGTTTATCTTCAAATCCGTGGACCTGCGCTTCCTCGGCGGCTATAAGCTCACTGTAAAACGCTTTGTACTCTTCCTGGCTGAGCGGACAGTTAATATAATCGGCGTCGCCCTTGTCGTACCGCGACGCGAAATAAGCACTTTGCATATCAACGCTCTCCGCCGTCACAATCGGTGCGGCAGAGTCAAAAAAACTGAGCATCTGTTTGCTCGGCAACAATCCGGCAAGTTCTTCGGCCAACGTATCAGCCGTAAGCGGCCCGGTCGCGACGATTACCCGGCCGTCTGGAATCTTTGCCGCTTCTTCCTGCGTGACTGAAATAAGCGGGTGACTTCTGATCATCTCCGTCACCTTTTCCGAAAAACGCGACCTGTCCACAGCCAGCGCGCCCCCAGCCGGGACGCGGGTCTCGTCGGCGCACTGCATTATAATGCTTCCAAGCCTTCGCATTTCCTCTTTTAACAAGCCGACGGCATTTGACAAATCGTCGCCTCTAAACGAGTTTGAGCATACAAGTTCCGCGAAGTCGGGCGAGATGTGCGCCGGTGAGAGTTTTTGCGGCTTCATCTCGATGAGATTTACCGCAACTCCCCTCTCGGCAAGCTGCCACGCCGCTTCACAGCCCGCGAGGCCCGCACCTATAACCGTGACCGTCATGTATTATCCGGCGCTTTGGGCGCTTTTTTACTTCTTGTACTCGTTGTTTTTTTTGCTGTTGACGCCTTTTTCGTGCTTGTCGTCTTTTTGGTGGTTGTCTTCTTTTTAGTTGCAGCTGACGGTTTTTTAGTCGTTTTCTTATCGTCCGAGGCATCTTCTTCGGTTTTCGCCGTTTTCTTTTTATATCCGCGCTGATCCTCCGGCAGGAAATTGGGACAGCTCTCGTTAATACAAAATGGTTTTCTGGCGCCTCTGCCGGACAGTTTAAACATAGTCTGTCCGCACTCTAAGCAGTTGTCGGCAACCGGCACATCCCAAGTTATGAACCCGCATTCTTTGAGCTTTTCGCACGCGTAATACGTGTAACCGTTCTTCGATGTGCGTTTGAGTATGCGAAGGCCGCATTTTGGGCATTTGCCCGGCATTTCTATAACCAGCGGTTTTGTGAATGTACAGTCAGGGTATCCGGGGCAGGCAAGAAAGCGGCCAAAGCGCCCCATTTTCACAACCATCTGCTTTCCGCATTCGTCGCAGACTTCTTCTGAAACCTCGTCCGGGACTTTGATGCGCTCACCCTCAAGCGCCGTTTCAGCGTTGTCCAGCGCTTGGTTGAACCCACCGTAGAAATTCGCAAGGACGCTTTTCCAGTCGTCTTTACCTTTCTCGATGCTGTCGAGCGATTCTTCCATACGCGCTGTGAATTTGAGATCGACGACGTCTGCAAAACGCTCTTTCATCAGATCGGTCACGACCTCGCCAAGCGGCGTCGGTCGGAGGTTTTTGCCCTCTTTGACCACATATTCGCGGTCGAGTATCGTCGAAATCGTCGGCGCGTAGGTACTCGGACGGCCGACGCCTGACTCTTCCATCGCTCGGATTAGCGTCGCTTCGGTGTATCGGGCGGGAGGCTGCGTAAACTTCTGCTCTTCTTTAATGTCCAGCAGTTTTAGCGGGTCTCCCTCATTTAGTTCCGGCAGTGGCGAGAGCTGCTCTTCCTTCTCATCGTCGCGGCTTTCCTCATAGACCGCGGTAAACCCGGCAAAAGAGACCGCCGAGTGGTTCGCCCGGAAAACATACCCAGCAGAGACCGTGTCAACCGTAACACTGTCGTATATCGCGTTTGCCATCTGGCTCGCGACAAACCGGCTCCAGATAACACGGTAGAGCCGGTATTGATCGTTTGTGACGCTGGCTTTTATCTTATCCGGCGTGATAAACACACTGCTCGGCCGGATCGCTTCGTGCGCATCCTGCGAGCTGTTCTTTGACTTATAGAAGTTCGGCTTGTCGGGGTAAAAATCTTTTCCAAAGGTGCCTTCGATATATCTTTTCGCGTCCCGCGAGGCATCGGCCGATATGCGTAGCGAGTCTGTTCTCATATACGTAATTAGTCCGACGGTGCCTTCGCCTTTGATGTCCACGCCCTCGTAAAGCTGCTGCGCTATTGACATCGTTCGCCGCGGCGTCATGCCGAGCCTGCGCGATGCCTCCTGCTGCAATGTAGACGTGATAAACGGCGGGGACGGTGACCGCTTTCTGTCGGCGCGTTTTACTGAGCGAACGGCAAACGGACTGTTTGAAACGGCGGCAACCACCGTGTTAACCTCGTCCTCGCTCGTCAGTTCCATCTTCTTTTTTTCACTGCCGTGAAACGCCGCGATGAAGTGTGCCGGTTTGTCCTCAAGCTTGAGGTTGACGTTTAAGAGCCAGTATTCTTCCGGCACAAAGACGCGTATTTCATTCTCCCTGTCGGTAACCATCCTTGTGGCAACTGATTGCACACGTCCGGCGGAGAGTCCGCGGCGTATCTTTTTCCACAAAAGCGGGCTTAGTTTATAACCGACGATCCGGTCGAGTATCCGCCGCGCTTGCTGTGCGTTGACAAGATCTTCGTCAATAGCGCGCGGGTTTTCAATGCTGTCACGCACCACGTTTTTCGTAATCTCGTTAAACGTGACCCGAAACGTGGTTTCATCCGGTAGATCTAAAAGCTCTTTTAAGTGCCACGAAATCGCCTCTCCTTCCCTATCTGGGTCGGTAGCCAGGAACACTTTGTCACTGTTCTTCGCGGCGGTTTTAAGCTCTTTTATAGTACTCTCGCGGCCTTTGACCGGCTGATACTCCGGCGTAAAACCGTTCTCCAAATCGACCCCTAGCGTACTTTTAGGTAGATCGCGCAAATGCCCCATCGACGCCGTCACTTTATAACCAGGGCCGAGGTATTTGCCGATCGTCTTTGCCTTCGCGGGCGACTCGACTATAACAAGATTGTTTTTTTCTTTTGCCATAAGGTAGACCTCGCTAGTTTTAATTTTCTGATTCTTTCAGTGAAAAGAACTGCCCATCACCGCGCGCCGCGAACCCTTTGAGTTCAAGCATTGTGAGCGCCGCCTGGACCTGCGGCGCGGGCAAGCCGGTACTTATGATTATTTCATCTACGTGCAGAGTTGCCATGCCGACCGCCTCCGCGACGGCCCGTTCTTCCCCGCTGAGTTCACTGAGTATTTTGTCTAAGTCAATATATTCCACTTGGGGCAAGTTGTCAATTACTTTTTTTGTCGGCGCGTTTTCGCCTTCTCCCTGATGTTTTGCCACGAGCCGCTCGGCGCTTCTCTTATCGAGCGCGGCCATTTTGTCACCGCCGAGCCTTATTTTGTCGGGGAACAGCGCGGCGTATTCAGTTGCAATATTCTCGCCGGAAAGCAGCGGGATCGCGCCTTCACGAAGCAGATTGTTCGATCCCTCGCGGCTTTTTGCGGTAATATTTCCAGGCACCGCGAACACGTCGCGCCCCTGTTCAAGCGCGCGTGAGGCCGTAATCAGCGCGCCTGAGTTTTTCGGCGCTTCGATTATCGCAACGCCGATTGATATGCCGCTAAGTATTCTATTGCGCACCGGGAAATGCGCTCCGACAGGCCGCGTGCCGGGAGGATACTCACTCAGTATCGCCCCGGCATGTGACACGTCTTCAAACAATTCTTTATTCTCAGCCGGGTAAACAACGTCCAGCCCGCATCCTAAAATGCCAACAACCCGTCCTCCCCCGCGCAGTGCGCCGCGCGCGGCGGCGGAATCTATGCCGCGGGCAAGCCCGGTCACAACAAGCAGGCCGTATCTCGCAAGCTCGTACCCGATCTGCTCGGCCGCCATCACGCCGTACGGAGTACAATCGCGTGTCCCGACGATCGCGATAGCCGCCTCCTCGTCGATGACCGGCAGTTTGTTGCCCCTGACGTACAGAACGATCGGCGGATCGTAGATATTTCTGAGCCTGTCGGGATACTCCGCGTCTTGCAGTGTTATCACGCGGTGGTAGTTTTCTTCGCACTCGCCTAAAATTCTGCTCGCGGGGTCGATGTTCTTGTACTCAAGCGCCGAAATGTCGGAAGGTTTTATGCCTTCGATGTCCTTATACTCCGCAAAATCCGCGAAAAACACCTTTTCCGGCGTCCCGAAACGTTTCAGCAACAGTCTCGCGGTCAACGCGCTTACACCGCTGACCGATGAAAGCCACACCCAATATTTTAGCGACGACATCTCTACCCCCTATCTGTAATTACAGCCGGTTTGTTGCCTCCCACATTATTATCGACGCGGCAACGGCCGCGTTTAACGACTCACACTCCGCCGCGATCGGTATCGTCACACACTCGGCGCACATTGCCAGCACTTCCGGTGATAACCCGCGTCCCTCGCTTCCGATTGCGATTATTGCGTCATTAAAATTTACTTCCGATATATCACGGCAGTCCGGCCCCAACGCCGCGCCGATAAGTTTTACTGTGCGCATCTCCGATAAATCAGAAATTTGGCAAACTTTCTGCCTGAAAACCGCGCCCATAGATGCACGCAGGGTTTTTGGATTGTATAAATCAGCGCAACCGTCAGTCAAAATGATGCTTTTTAGTCCAAACGCATTTGCTGTGCGGATGATTGTGCCGACATTGCCGGGGTCCTGTATGCCGTCGAGCAGTATATGCGTTCCTGCGGTTTTAGTAAAAACGGTTTGTTCGGGCATTTTGCATGTGAATAAGATGTCCTGTGCGTTTTTCAGCGGCGATATTGAATCCAATATCTCACGCGCGGCACGATATACGCGAGTGTCCGACGGCAGACCAGGCGGCATGTCCGACAACGTAAGTACAGCCGTGACAGCGGCGTCGGCTTTCATGGCATCTTCGAGCATTTTTGCGCCGTCGCAGAGAAATTCGCGATGCTCTTGCCTATAGCCGCGGCTTGTCCCAAGCTTTTTCATATGAACGCACAGCGGATTTTTCCGGCTTGTGATCTCGTCCAATTCCTAGTCCTCTATCGGTTTCATTGTGGGAAAAAACAGCACGTCTCTGATCGACGAATTATTTGTCAGCATCATCACGCAACGGTCAATGCCAATGCCAAGCCCGCCGGTCGGCGGCATACCGTACTCTAGCGCGGTGATAAAATCCTCGTCCATCATCGAAGCCTCGGCGTCGCCGGCGCTTCTCAGCGCCGCCTGACGCAAAAACCTTTGTTTCTGGTCGATCGGGTCGTTTAGCTCGCTAAATGCGTTGCCCATTTCACTGCGGCAGATAAAAAGCTCAAAACGCTCAGTCAGTCTTGGGTCGCTCGCTTTTTTCTTCGCAAGCGGCGAAACCTCAACCGGGTGGTCAATTATAAACGCAGGTTGTATCAGTTTGTCCTCAACCCGCTGATCAAAGCACTCGTACAAAAGGTCGCCCCATGACGGCGTTTTGCCCTCCGGCATTTTGACGCCGATCGTGGCCGCGGCGCTTACTGCGTCTTCCACGCTCGTAAACGACATGAAGTCAACGCCGGTATATTCGCAGACGGCGTCCGCCATTGTCTGCCGACGCCAGCCGGGGGTAAGATCAAGCTCCTCACCCTGCCAGCTTAGTGCATAGCCGCCCGTCAATTTCATCGCGGCCGATGACAAAAGCTCTTCAAACAAGTCCATCATGTCGTTATAGTCGGCGTACGCCTCGTACAGCTCGACCATTGTAAACTCCGGGTTGTGCTTTGTGCTTATCCCCTCGTTACGGAAAATGCGGCCTATCTCGTAAACGCGCTCAATGCCGCCGACTATGAGACGCTTTAATGGTAGCTCCAGCGCTATGCGCATGTACATATCGAGGTCGAGGGTATTGTGGTGCGTGATAAACGGTCTTGCAGTCGCGCCGGCTGATACTGTGCCGAGTACTGGCGTTTCGACCTCCATATACCCACGTGCGTCCAAAAACGAGCGGACATGTCTGATGAACGCACTGCGCGTCTCAAATGTTTTGCGCGTTTCCGGGTTCATAATAAGGTCTAAGTACCGCTGGCGATATTTTAATTCCTGGTTCGTAAGCCCATGGAATTTCTCGGGCAGGGGCCGGAGCGATTTCGCCAAGAGTTTAACCTCTTTGCAGTGAACCGATACCTCACCCATCCTTGTTTTGAATACGTACCCGCTGATACCCAGAAAGTCGCCTATGTCGCCCTTTTTTATATCGGCAAAAGCTTCTTCGCCAACGTCGTCGCGCTTGATATAGAGCTGCATTCGCCCTTTATCGTCAGCAATATCGACAAAGATCGCCTTGCCCATCTCGCGCTTTGCCATAACGCGGCCCGCCATTGACACGTCGCCGTTCTCCATGCGCTCAAAGTTCTCACGCACGTCCGATGAAAAGGCCGTGCGTGTAAATTTTGTGACTTCAAACGGGTCGCGGCCGTTTTCTTGCAGTTCGCTGAGTTTGTCCCTGCGTATCTGAAGTATTTCGGAAAGCTCTTGTTCTTCGGCAACAGAATCTGTGACTTCTTTTGTATCCATCAAAACACCTGCTCTAATCTATTTTAAGTATCTTGAATTTCAAGATCCCCGCTGGAGCTTCAACCTCAACGACATCGCCCTTTTTGCGATCCAAAAGGCCTTTGCCGAACGGCGAATCGTCAGATATGCGGCTCTGTATCGGGTCAGCTTCTTGTGAGCCGACTATCACATACGTCGATTCTGCGCCAAGCTCCATATCCTTTACAGTGACACGGCTTCCGATACTGACTATATCTGTCTTCTCGGATGCTTTGAATATTTCAGCGTTGTCGATCAGTTTTTTTATTTCGGCGATTTTCGAGTACAGCTTGCCCTGCTCAGTCTTCGCCTCGTCATATTCGCTGTTCTCCGAGAGGTCGCCAAAAGAGCGCGCCTCTTTTATCTGCTGCGCGACTTCTTTTTCACGGACTGTTTGCAGGTATAAAAGCTCATCTTTTAACTCCTGCAACCGCTCTTCACTCATTTTGTATTTTGCTTCTTTAACCATTTCTATTAAATCCTTTCTGGGATGCCCCTGCCCCGGACCAAAACAAAAAGTCCAACGTATTAATTGGACATCGCGGGACAATTAATTTTTTATATTTCAAGCCCAGACTCTAGCCGGGCCAATCGGTCAGCGTTATTATGCGATTATATTAGAGTATCCGCGCTTTGTCAAGCAGTAAAAGCCGACGCGTTTCTCGCAATTTCTTTTTGGGGTTCGGATATCTGGATTTTGGGCCTATTCTGTTCGTTTTTCGTGTTAATATACTTGCAAAAGCCGAAGCGCACCGATAAGCTGCGGATCTTCGTCTTGTGGCAGCGTACGGCCGCGGAGCCGCGCGAATTGCTCCTCGGTGAGATCAATCTCATAATCCGGCGTCACACCGTCCGTATCGTAAAGGCTGACCCTGTTTTTCGTGAGGTACTCGGCCGTTGAAATATTGAGACCACTGCCGCCGGGTAGTCGCAGCAAAAGCTGTGACCGGCCTTTGCCGGGTGTCCGCTCGCCGACAACGTCCGCATAGTCGTATTCCTGCAGCATCGCCGCAAAATACTCCGCCGCGCTGAACGAATACCTGTTAACCAGTACAACAGCAGGCAAATCAATCGTCTCAGGGCCGGACCTTGTTATCTCCTCCACGCCGCGCCTGTCCACCGAGATGAATATTTCACCTTCCGGCAACAGATGGTCGAGTATCCTCGTAAGCTCTGTGACCCTTCCGCCGTTATTGTTGCGCACATCGAAAATAAACGCCCTTGCGCCCTGCTCAATAAGCCGGTCAACCGCGGAAATAAAACTATCCGCCGAGCCGGCGTCAAAGTTTGAAAGCGCGATATATCCGATATTGCCAGCGAGCATTTCGTATGACGTCACTGGGTCAACAATAATTATGCTGAAAACCGCTGTCAGCGTCTCGACTGATCCATCCCCGCGCATAACCGTAAGATCGATCGTTTCGCCGAGCGCGCGCGGGAAAAGGCTCCGCGCTTCCTCGAACTCAAGGTGCGTTATGTCCTCGCCGTCAATGGCGATTATAACGTCCCCGAACACAAGGCCCGCATCTTCTGCGGCGGATCCGCGGTAAACGTACAGTATATCTATGCCGCCGGTTTCCTCATCAGGCGCGACCCTTATCCCGATTCCGGGAAGCCTGTTTGTCATACGTTCCATGACCGAGGAGTACTCTTCCCGCGTCAGATAAAACGACCATTGGTCGCCAATTGATGCTACCGCCGCGCGATTTGCGGCCGTCACCGTTTCGGATATGTCATGCTCGCCGATATAAAGCGTCTCGATCCTGGAGAGCAGTACGGCGTACTCACGCACGTAGCGGTATCGCCCTGAGAAAACGCCAAGCTCACGACCTATTGTAAGTAGCAAGACCAAACACGTAAACGCCGATGCAAGAAGCATCAGCGTTAACGTAAATTTTAAAGAAACCTTTTTTCCCATAATAAGTCCTTGGGCTACCGAGCCCGTTCAAAATAATTCAGTGGATTTACTCTTGTGCCGTTGAGTGAAGTTTCAAAGTGCAGATGTGGGCCTGTCGAAACACCGGTTGAGCCGACGCGCCCTATAACCTGCCCTCGCGTTACCGTGTCATTGCGCGAAACACTGCGCGAACTAAGATGTGCATACAGCGTTGTCAGGCCGCCGCCGTGGCTTATAACAATATAGTTGCCAAATGACGAATTATACGTGGAAATTATAACTGTACCTTCAGCGGCGGCAACGACGTTCGAGCCATGCCGCGCGGGAATGTCAATACCATTATGCATTCTGTTGGTTCCGAAGACCGGGTGCCGCCTGACGCCGAAATAGCTTGACACAGCGCTGCTTGACGGTACGGGCCACGTAAGATCGCCTGTGGCCCAATTGCTTCTTCCTGAGCCGCCGCTACTCCCGCCTCTTGCCGCCTCAGCGGCGCGACGGGCCGCTTCTTGCCGCTCTAACTCCGCAACCGCCTCGTTGATTTCTCGCTGAACCCTTTCGGCTTCCGACGCGTATGTTTCATGCAACGCAGTTACGGCATCAAAGTCGCTTTGAATCCGCCTGATAAGCGCCTCTGCTTCTTCAAGCCGCTCTAGAAGCTCTGCCTCTCTGATTTCAAGCAGGATGAGTTCTTCTTCAAGCTCTTCCTTTGTTTCTTCCAAACGCTCTTTCGCGGCTATAGTCTCAAGCCGGGCGGTTACCAGATTTTGATACAGCGTTTCATCGGCACGCATGATTTCGGTCACGAAATCTATACGCGCGAGCAGGTCTGAAAAACTGGCTGCGTTGAATATAATATCAAGATATGTAATAACGCCGTTTTCTTCCATATCTCGAACCCGTGTTCTATAGCGCTGAAGCTGTATATCTTCCCTTGTTTCCGCTTCAATAACCTCAAGTTCTTTTTCTTCCAGGAGAATTATGAGCTGATCAATCGTTTCATTAATAAGGTCAATTTCCATAATGGTCAGTGCAATCCGATCGTCAAGGACGCTCTTTTGCGCGAGCGCCTCTAACCTCTCGAACGCAAGCGAGTTTATTTGCGCCTGCGCCTCCTGCATTTGCCGCCGGATATCACGCTGCTGATCTCTGAGTCTGTTGATCTGCGATTGCGTGACGGTCGCTCTCGCAGTCATTGAGCTGACCACGCCGATAACGAGCGTAAGCGCCATAAGTAGTGCGAGGATAATCGCTATAATTCTTTTGTTTCGTTTATTTTTCATCAACCGTGATCACTTCCTAAACCTTTAAATACTTATTTAACGCCATTGCGCTGCCGCCGACGCCGACGCCGAATCCTATGGCGACAAAAACCATAAACAGCGGCAATGAAATATTTGCAAACGGGACAACTGTTACAAGCGGGGCTTCAACATCAAGCATTCTGTTCGCCACAAGATTGTAGAGCGCCCACAGACCGGCAAAAGAAACGAGCGCACCGCTGACGCCGAGTGTAAAACCCTGAAATATAAACGGCCAGCGTATGAAAGAGTTCGTCGCGCCCACCATTCGCATTATCGCGATCTCCTCCCGCCGTTCAAACGTCGAGAGTTTGATCGTATTTGACATAATGAACAACGATATCAACAACAAAATGGCGATGATAACAACCGACACGCCGCTGACAATATTCCTAACGGTCACTAAGCCTTGCGCTATTGTAAGATTTGCGTTTACCCTGGCGATTCCCCATATGTTGCTTATAGCCATATGCGTCTCGCCAATCAGGGCAACATCCTCCACATATATGCTATAACGATGCCGGAACCATGTGGCGTCGACATCGGCAAAACGCTCCGTCTCGCCGTGTATGCCGAGAAAATCCTCAAGCGCCTCCTCCCTGGTTATAAACGTCACGTTAGACACGTTCGGAACACTCAGGAGATTGGATTCAAGCTCGCGCGCCCGCGATTCGGGCAAGTCTGCGTGAACGAAAGCGAGGACAATGTTCTCACTTTCGAGTACGCCTATAATAGCATTGATATTTACTGCGATAAGGACAAAGCTGCCCATTATCAGCAAAAACGCGACTATGATGCAAACCGACGCGAACGACATAAAGCCGTGTGCAAATATCCCGCCAAAACCTTCTTTAATGTAATAGCCTGTCCTGTTTCTGCTCAGATTCATAGTTGTAATATCCGTCCATTCCGTCGCTGATTATCCGGCCGCCATCTATTGCGATAACACGCTCAGAGAGTTTATCGACAAGCGGTTTTTCATGAGTAACGATAAGCACCGTTGTACCAAGTTCGTTGATTCTTTTAAGCAGCATCAATATCTCAAGGCTGCGCGCCGGGTCTAAGTTACCGGTGGGTTCGTCCGCTATAATAAGACCTGGGTTGTTGACCAGCGCCCTCGCTACTGCGACCCTCTGCTGCTCCCCGCCGGACAGTTCCGGCGGCGTTGCATTTACCTTGTTCTCAAGCCCGACAAGCTCAAGCACATACGGCACGCGCTTTCGTATCTCTTTGTTTGACGCGCCGACAACCCGCATCGCGAAAGAGACGTTTTCGTAAACCGTTTTTTCGTCAATTAAGCGAAAATCCTGAAAAACAATGCCTAAAGTCCTTCGCAGGTAAGGCATTTTCCGCATTTTGATTGTGTTCATGTCGTATCCGTTGACGATTATGTCTCCCTCGGTCGCCGCAATCTCGCCGGTAAGAAGTTTGATAATCGTGGACTTTCCTGAACCGGAAGGCCCGACAAGGAACGCGAATTCTCCAGTTTTAAGTGCAAAGCTGACGCCTTTAAGCGCCTTAGTCCCGTTGGCGTACACCTTAAAAACGTCGGTTATCCTAATCATTGATATTTCGACTCCTGTGAGACCAGATATTTTTTTACCATAAGCGCGACTTTGAATATAATAGCATGGTCAAATTCGCGCAGGTCAAGTCCGGTGATTTTTTTGATTTTTTCAAGTCTGTATACAAGCGTATTCCTGTGTACAAACAGTTTTCTCGATGTTTCCGAGACATTTAAGCTGTTTTCAAAAAACTTGTCAATAGTAAACAGTGTCTCTTTATCAAGCGCCCCGATCGGGTTCTTTTTGAAAACTTCGGATAGGAATATTTCACACAGCGTTGTGGGCAGCTGATAGATCAGTCTACCGATGCCGAGACTTTCGTAGCCGATTATCGTTTTCTCCGACTCGAAGACTTTGCCGACTTCAATCGCTATTTGCGCCTCTTTGAATCTTATGGCAAGCTCACGCAAGTTCTGCGCAGGCGTACCTATGCCAATAACGACATGAAGGCCCAGGTCATTGTCTAGCTTCCGCTTGAGCATTTCTGCAAGATCATGCAAATACTTGATATCGCCAAGCGGCGGCATCTCTTTTATAAGCGCTATATCAGAATCATTGACCGAAATGATAAAATCGTGCTGCTTGTCCGAGAAGAGGTCAACCAGCAATTCAACAACAGGCAGACCCATTGCGGCGTCGTGCCGGATCACAAGCACACCTCTGACGACATCGGTTTCAAAACGAAGCTCACTTGCGCGCGCATACATGTCACCAGGTAGTATATTCTCAGAGATGATGCTTTTCACAAAAGCGCGCTTATCGTTATTCTCTTCATAATATATCCCGGCCTCGTTCACGGCCACCGCGGCCATAACGCAGATAGTCTTTGCCAAATCGTCGTCTCCCTCGGCGAAAACGGCGCACCCATTGCCCGCCCCAGAGGTCAACGCCCTAAACGTCCTGCCTTGGCTTTTTACCGTATTGTCGATGGTTTCATCGGAAAACACAGGGACTAAGCCAATATTTGACCCGATCGCAGACAAATCGCTGCTTGCAACGACTGTACCTTCAGAGTCGACAACGCCAATAGTTCGTGCCGTCGCGTCTTTCATCTGGACAATAATGCTTTGGAACATCCTGCTTGACACTATACTACCCTCCCTGTCTCATTAAATTCGTCTTTGTTACATAATATACTGTTACGCGATAATTTTCAATAGTAAATTCGTTCTTTTTCTGTAAATTTTTTTCTTTTTTTGTTACTTATCCTTGAAATTTCGCCATTTTGCCTAAAAAAACCGACCAGAACTGCCTGTCATACTTTTGGACAAAAGCGAATAAGCTCTAATACCAGTTAAATTAGCGGGGTGAAGCATATGTTTATTTTTACTGCAAAATTCAACAGAAAAAAGGCCGTCGCCATTGTTCTGGCGCTTGCCGTCTTGCTGGTCACGATAATACTGATCGCAAGCAGCGGCAGCGGTCCTCATGAGGCGGTCTCGGGAGTCACCCGAAACAACGGCCAGCGGGTCAGATTCTTAGAGTCGTTGGGCTGGGAAGTTGACGCGGACGCAATAGAGGAGAGGGAAATAGTCATTCCCAGAACGTTTACCGGAGTTTATGCGCAGTACAACGAACTCCAGATCTCACAAGGCTTTGACCTGTCACAGTTCGGCGGGGTTGAAGCGACGCGGTATACATACAGAATCCTCAATTTCCCTGGATATGAATCAGACGTCGTTGCAGACATCATCATTTTCAGAGGAGAGGTAATCGCGGGAAATGTCCAATCAACCGCCCTTGACGGGTTTATGACGGGCCTTGCATTCCCGCGATAGCATCTAAAAGCCGCTGTTATTTACACAACAGCGGCTTTCTTGTGCTTACAACTCGTTAAAATTACTCGTTAATGCCGATAACAACGCCGGAGCCGACTGTGCGGCCGCCTTCGCGGATAGCGAAGCGGAGGCCTTGCTCGATGGCTATCGGGGTGATCAGCTCAACATCCATTTCGATGTTGTCGCCGGGCATACACATCTCAACGCCTTCCGGGAGCGTGACTACACCGGTAACGTCGGTTGTACGGAAGTAGAACTGCGGACGGTAGTTGTTAAAAAACGGAGTGTGGCGCCCGCCTTCATCCTTCGATAGGACGTATACTTGTCCTCTAAACTTTGTAAGTGGCTTGATGCTTCCGGGCTTTGCGAGAACCTGTCCCCTCTCGATATCGTCTCTTGAAACGCCGCGCAGCAACATACCCGCGTTATCGCCAGCTTCGGCGTAATCAAGGGTTTTCCGGAACATTTCGATACCAGTAACGACAGTCTCTCTCGTCTCTTTGATTCCGACGATTTCAACTTTGTCGTTCATGCTGACTTGTCCGCGCTCAACACGACCTGTGGCAACAGTGCCGCGGCCGGTGATCGTCATTGTGTCCTCAACAGGCATAAGGAACGGCAGATCAGCTTTACGCTCCGGCGTTGGGATATAGCTGTCAACAGCTTCCATAAGCTCTTTGAGACACGCGTATTCTGGGGCATTGATATCGGTTGACTCGGACTCCAGCGCCAGAAGGCCGCTTCCCTTGATGATCGGGATGTCGTCGCCCGGGAACTCATACTTCGACAGCAGTTCGCGAACTTCCATCTCAACGAGCTCAAGCAGTTCTTCGTCGTCTACTTGGTCGGCTTTGTTCAAAAATACAACTATAGCCGGAACGCCAACCTGACGAGCAAGCAGTATATGCTCACGGGTCTGCGCCATCGGGCCGTCAGACGCGGCGATAACGAGGATCGATCCGTCCATCTGCGCGGCGCCGGTGATCATGTTCTTGATATAGTCGGCGTGGCCCGGGCAGTCAACGTGTGCGTAGTGACGATCGTCGGTCTCGTACTCAACGTGCGATGTGTTGATCGTGATGCCGCGCTCGCGCTCTTCCGGGGCTTTGTCGATCTTGTCATAAGCCTCGAACTGCGCCTTACCCTGAAGGCTCAAAAACTTTGTGATAGCCGCTGTCAACGTCGTCTTACCGTGATCAACGTGTCCGATCGTGCCGATATTTACGTGCGGCTTGTTCCTTTCAAACTTTTGCTTGGCCATTGCTTAAAATCCTCCTTACGATTTTAAAATAAAAATATAATTCTTCTTTAATGCGGTTATTCTACCGTATTTTTTTAAATTTGGCAACTATTTTCTTTTATCGCTTTCCGCCAACAAGCTCTTCCTGAAGAGATTGCGGCAGTTCAACGTAATGACTCGGTTCCATCGCGAAGTTACCTCTGCCCTGCGTATTTGAGCGCAGAACCGTCGCGTAACCGAACATCGTGGACAGCGGGACAAGCGAATTTATCTGCGCCGCGCCGCTTTTTGTCTCCATCCCGGTTATCTGGCCGCGGCGGGAGTTCAAGTCTCCCATAACATCGCCCATATAGTCTTCCGGCACAGTGACAGTGACTTTCATGATAGGTTCAAGCAGAACCGGTGAAGCCTTTTGCATCGCCTCTTTAAACGCCATGCTTCCGGCGATTTTGAACGCCATTTCGCTTGAATCCACCTCGTGATACGACCCGTCGTACAGCGTCACTTTAACGTCCACCACCTGATAGCCAGCAAGAACACCAGCCGCCATGGCGCCCTGTATACCCTGATCTACCGCCGGGATATACTCTTTCGGTATCGCGCCGCCGACGATTTTGTTGACGAACTCATAGCCCTTGCCAGGCTCATTCGGCTCGACTATGATCTTAACGTGACCATACTGACCACGGCCGCCAGATTGACGCGCGTATTTGACGTCAACGTCAGCCGATTTGCGGATCGTCTCCTTGTAAGAAACCTGCGGTCTGCCGACATTTGCCTCGACCCGGAACTCACGGAGCAGTCTGTCAACGATTATTTCAAGATGCAGTTCACCCATGCCCGCGATGATCGTCTGGCCCGTCTCCTCATCCGAATAGGTTTTAAACGTCGGGTCCTCTTCGGTGAGCTTTGACAGGGCGACGCCCATCTTCTCCTGTCCGGCCTTGGTCTTTGGCTCAATCGCCACGCGGATTACCGGCTCGGGAAACTCCATCGATTCTAAAACTATCTGCTTTTTCTCGTCGCAAAGCGTGTCGCCGGTCGTTGTGTTTTTCAGTCCGACCGCCGCCGCAATATCACCGGTGAACGTCTGTTCTATATCCTCACGGTGATTCGCGTGCATTTGAAGTATTCTACCCAATCGCTCTCTATGGCCCTTTGTCGAATTATAGACCATTGAACCCGACTGTGCGGAACCGGAATAGACCCTGAAGAACGACAAGCGTCCGACGTATGGATCAGTCATGATCTTAAACGCAAGCGCTGAGAACGGCGCGTCGTCCGACGGCGGACGGCTGTCCGCTTCGTCTGAACCGGGCTTTGTGCCGGCGATGGCCGGGATATCGGCCGGGGACGGCAGATAGTCAACGATCGCGTCAAGCAGTTTTTGGACGCCCTTATTTCTGTACGACGTTCCGCAGACGACCGGGATCATCTCAACTGCCAGCGTCGCTTTCCGTATCGCCTCTTTGAGCGACTCTATCGGGATTTCTTGGCCCTCGAGATACTTTTCCATAATCTCATCGTCGAAGTCTGACACCGCTTCGATCAGCTTCATGCGATGCTCTTGCGCGAGTTCAAGCATATCCTCTGGGATCGGCTCAACACGCATGTCATTGCCTAAGTCGTCGTAGTACACATCGGCGTTCATCTCGACAAGGTCAACTATCCCGCGAAAATCCGCCTCAGCCCCGATCGGAAGCTGAATCGGCACGGCATTTGCCTTTAACCTGTCGTGAACCATCGCGACCACGTTGAAGAAATCCGCGCCCATGATGTCCATCTTATTGACGTATATCATACGCGGGACATGATAGTGGTCCGCCTGACGCCAGACGGTTTCCGACTGTGGCTCGACTCCGCCCTTCGCGCACATGACAGTCACTGAACCGTCAAGCACACGGAGTGACCGCTCGACTTCTACAGTAAAGTCGACGTGGCCAGGCGTGTCTATTATATTAATGCGGTAATCGTTCCAAAAACAAGTTGTCGCGGCAGAGGTTATCGTTATTCCCCTCTCCTGCTCCTGCTCCATCCAGTCCATTGTGGCGGCGCCTTCGTGCGTCTCGCCAAGTTTATGCGTGCGCCCGGTATAGAACAGGATCCGTTCCGTTGTAGTGGTCTTCCCCGCGTCTATATGAGCCATAATGCCAATATTTCTTGTTTTTTCAAGTGGATGCTGTCTCGGCATATCACTCACCTCTCCTCACTTGCCGAGTTCGCTTTGCTCCGTTTCCGCCGTCGGGCTTCGCCCTTTGGCGTAAACTACGCGCCGCTCGCTCGCCGTTCGTCTCCAACGCGAACCCAGCTATGCTTGGGCTTCGCGTTGGTCTACCTACCATCTATAGTGTGCAAACGCCTTGTTGGAGTCTGCCATTTTGTGCGTGTCCTCGCGCTTTTTCACGGCCGCGCCAGTGCTGTTCGCCGCGTCCATGATCTCGCCTGCTAGGCGCTCTCTCATCGTTTTCTCGCCTCTGCCTCTGGCGTAACTTGTAAGCCAGCGCAGTCCCAGCGTCTGCCGTCTGTCAGGCCTAACTTCGATCGGGACCTGATACGTCGCGCCGCCGACACGGCGGGCTTTTACCTCAAGCGTCGGCATGATGTTCTCAAGCGCCGCAATATAAACTTCAAGCGGCTCTTTGCCGGTTTTATCTTTGACGATATCGAACGCGCCGTAAACGACTTTCTGGGCCACACCTTTTTTCCCATCTAACATAATACTGTTGACCAGCCTTGTGACCATAGTGGAATTGTACATGGGATCAGGCAAGACTTCACGTTTGGGTACATTGCCTCTTCTGGGCATAATGCTCTTCCCTCCTTCATTAGAAAATGATTTCAAAGGTACTCCGGGCAGCTTTTCCGCTAATGCCCGGCGTTCCACCCGCTATGAGGCAATATACAGTACGCTTAGCGCCAGTATATTAACCTTCATGAGCAAGGCTTTTGCCTTACGCATAAAGCGTAAGAAGCTTTAGGATTTCGGTCTTTTCGCGCCGTACTTCGACCTGGCCTGTTTCCTGTCTGCAACGCCTTGCGTGTCTAGCGTGCCGCGGATGATGTGGTAACGCACGCCGGGCAAGTCTTTTACACGACCGCCGCGGATCATGACGACCGAGTGCTCTTGCAGGTTGTGTCCGATGCCGGGTATATAGGCCGTGACTTCCTGAAGATTCGTCAGCCTTACACGCGCGATTTTGCGCAGCGCCGAGTTCGGCTTCTTCGGCGTCGATGTTCTGACCGCCGTACACACACCGCGCTTTTGCGGCGACGACTGATCCGTTTCCCTGTTTTTGAGCGTGTTGAGGCCTTTTTGCATGGCCGGGGAATTGGATTTGTATGTCTGCGTCTTCCTGCCTTTTCTGACCAACTGGTTAAACGTCGGCATTGTTTCCCTCCTTTCCTAATTGATTATTTTTAACGGTCGAGACCGTAAAAATCTGGTTTGTTGCACGGAGAAAGATTTTAACATAAATTGTGCTATGTGTCAATAGTTAGTTTTCAGCGCGTTGGGGGCCTTCGGGGGCGCGCATTGCGCGCCCTACTTTCTCCTGCCTAACTTTTTGGCGCGTCGACGCGCTTTGCGGTCGCCTTTAATAAGGCTCCCCTCTTGATTGCCTACCTCAGTCTCCGCAATCATTTGATCGACCTGGGTTAGCTTAGCTTTTATGAGATTAGGATCTGAGTTTGGAACAAATGGCATATCAGACACTCCCTACAGCGCATTCCCCGATCCGATCAGCACGGACAGGTCAACCTCTGGACCCTGTGTGACAACTTCTTCATTGTATTCAAAGTCCACAACTTCGGAATACGCGCCGCCTGGCGTTTCGATATCGCTGTCGAACTTGCGGTACATCGCAAGCCCGCTTCCGGCCGGGACAAGCTTTCCGATGATTACGTTCTCTTTCAGCCCGACAAGCCTGTCAATCTTGCCTTTGATCGCGGCCTCGGTCAAAACCTTCGTAGTCTCCTGGAACGACGCGGCCGACAGGAACGATTCCGTGGCAAGCGACGCTTTTGTTATGCCCATAAGCAGCGGCGTGGATGTGGCTGGGCGCAGTTCTGTCTCGCCTGCCGCGATCCTCTCGCTCAGCTCGTTGTTGGCCCTGCGGAAATCGCCTAAATCTGCCGTCGTGCCGGCAAGCAGCTCTGTATCTCCGCCGTCTTCGACGCGCACTTTTCTCATCATCTGACGGACAATGACTTCGATGTGCTTATCGTTGATGTCAACGCCTTGCTGACGATAAACTTTCTGTACTTCCGAAATCAGATACGTCTGAGTTTCCACTTTGCCGAGTATCCGCATGACATCATGCGGGTTTAGCACTCCGTCGGTCAATTTGTCTCCCGCTTTGACCTTGTCGCCGGACTGCACTCTTATCCCAGCCGAATACGGAGCCTGGTAGACTTTCACTTCTCCGTCCGCATCACTTGTGACAGAGATTGCCACAATGGCGCTTTTGCGAGTTTCCTCGATTTCGATAACGCCATCAGCCTCGGCCAATATCGCCATTTTCTTAGGCTTGCGCGCCTCGAACAGTTCTTCAACACGCGGAAGACCCTGCGTGATATCATCACCCGCGACACCGCCGGTGTGGAACGTTCTCATCGTAAGCTGCGTACCCGGCTCACCTATCGACTGCGCGGCGATTACGCCGACGGCCTCGCCGATAGACACCGTCCCGCCTGTCGCGAGATTGACGCCGTAACACTTTGCGCAGATTCCGCTTTTCGACTCACAGTCTAACACCGTGCGTATTTTCAGCGAATCTATGCCGAGTTCCAAAAGCTTTTCCGCGTCATGGGCGGAAAGCAGGCCGTCGCGTGAGAATAATACCTCGCCCGTTTTCTGGTCAATAACGTCGTCCGACGGATAGCGTCCGTGGATAACTTCGCCAAACGTCTCGACAACACTCCCGTTTTCCGATACCTCGGAGACGACAATGCCGTCATGCGTCCCGCAGTCGCGCTCGCGCACGATAACGTCCTGCGAAACGTCAACCAGACGACGGGTAAGGTATCCTGAGTCCGCCGTTCTCAGCGCCGTGTCGGCCAGGCCTTTACGCGCGCCGCGCGATGATACGAAGTATTCAAGCACGGTGAGCCCTTCGCGGAAATTCGCCTTGATCGGGATCTCGATCGTCCGGCCGGCCGTGTTTGCCATAAGTCCGCGCATCCCGGCAAGCTGTCTTATCTGGCTCATCGTTCCACGCGCGCCGGAGTCGGCCATCATATAGATCGGGTTCACTTCGCTGAGCGTGCTTGTAAGCGCTTCGGTAACATCGCTGGTCGTCTTTTCCCATTCTTTTACGACGAGGCGGTACCGCTCATCATCGGTTATGAAACCGCGCCGGTACTGCTGTTCGATCTGGATTACCTTTTTCTCAGTCTCGCTGATAAGCGTCCACTTCTCGTCCGGCACGGTCATATCGGATATCGAGATCGTGATGGCGCCTTGTGTGGAGTATTTAAATCCGAGCGCCTTGACATTGTCCAAAAGCTCTGCCGAGAGCGTGAACCCGTGCTTCGCTATGCACCGCTCGATTATTATCTCAAGCTGTTTCTTGCCTATCTGGAACCCGATTTCATAATCGAACATATGTTCCGGGTCAGACCTGTCGACGAAGCCAAGGTCCTGCGGGATCGGCTCGTTGAAAATAATCCGACCCACCGTCGTGGGTATAATGCGGCTTTCCAACTTGCCGTCGATTTCTTTTGTAACGCGCACGTTTATAAGGGCATGAATTCCAACATCGCCGCATTGATAAGCCATCAGCGCCTCATCCGGCGACACGAAGTATTTACCCGTGCCCGGTTCGCCTTCGCGGTCGAACGTCAGGTAATACGCGCCGAGGATCATGTCTTGCGTCGGCACGGTGACCGGCTGCCCGTCTTTCGGGTGCAGCAGATTGTTGGCCGAGAGCATAAGCACCCTCGCCTCAGCCTGCGCCTCAGCCGAGAGCGGCACGTGTATCGCCATCTGATCGCCATCAAAGTCCGCGTTATACGCCGTACATACAAGCGGATGCAGTTTTAACGCACGGCCTTCGACGAGAATTGGCTCGAAAGCTTGTATGCCAAGTCTGTGCAGCGTCGGGGCGCGGTTTAGCAGGACCGGATGCTCTTTAATAACGACTTCAAGCGCATCCCAAACCTCTGTAAGCCCCTTGTCCACCATTTTTTTCGCTGATTTGATGTTATTTGAGACCCCGTCTTCAACCAGTTTTTTCATGACGAACGGACGGAAAAGTTCAATCGCCATTTCTTTCGGCACGCCGCACTGGTAAAGCTTCAAATCCGGGCCGACAACGATAACAGACCGCCCAGAATAGTCAACGCGCTTGCCGAGAAGGTTCTGCCTGAAACGGCCCTGTTTGCCTTTGAGCATGTCGGAGAGTGATTTAAGCGCGCGCGAATTCGCGCCGGTGACTGCCCTGCCGCGCCGACCGTTGTCGATAAGCGCGTCTACCGCTTCTTGCAGCATACGCTTTTCGTTTCGGACTATGATATCGGGCGCGTTGAGCTGTATCAGGCGCTTTAGCCTGTTGTTCCTGTTTATAACGCGGCGGTACAGGTCGTTAAGGTCACTCGTCGCGAATCTGCCGCCGTCGAGCTGAACCATCGGGCGTATTTCCGGCGGAATAACCGGCAGAGTTTCGATAATCATCCACGTCGGGTCGTTGCCCGATTGGCGGAACGCTTCGACAACTTCAAGCCGTTTTACAAGCTTTGCCTTCTTCTGCCCGGTCGCCTCACGCGACTCGGCTTTGAGCTGCTCTGAGAACTTTTCGATATCAATGCTGGCCAGAAGGTCGCGGATCGCCTCTGCGCCCATACCGGCCTTGAAATCGTCCTCGTATTTCTCGCGCATATCACGGTATTCTTTTTCGGTAAGGATCTGGTTCTTGCGAAGAGGCGTCTCGCCCGGGTCAATGACTATATAAGTCGCAAAATAGAGGACTTTTTCAAGTATCCGCGGCGTTAAATCAAGCAGAAGACCCATACGTGACGGGATGCCCTTAAAGTACCAGATGTGCGACACCGGCGCGGCGAGTTCAATATGCCCCATGCGTTCACGACGCACGTTTGACTTCGTCACTTCGACGCCGCAACGGTCGCATATCTTGCCTTTATAGCGTATCTTCTTATATTTGCCGCAGTGACATTCCCAGTCTTTCGTGGGGCCGAATATCTTTTCACAAAAAAGTCCGTCACGCTCCGGCTTGAGCGTTCTGTAGTTAATGGTTTCAGGCTTTTTGACTTCACCACTTGACCAGCTTCGTATCATATCGGGGGAAGCCAAGCCGATTTGCATCGCATCGAAAGGCATACCGCTCATTATTCGCTCGCCTCCTCTTCTTTATTTTCATCACCTGGCAACTCGTGCAATTCTTCGTACTGCTCGTCGTTTTCCAGGTCTTCATCGTCGTCTTCTAAATCATCACTGCCGAACAGCTCATCAGTCTCAACATTTTCGATCGAATATCCGCTTGCGGAAAATTCGTCGTCGCTGCTTCTGTATAAACTCCGATCGCGCATCGGTTCGACAATATCGTCTTCATCAACGCCTTTAAGGTCGATCTTAACTCCGTTTTCGTCCAGCACGCGCACGTCTAGGCAGAGCGATTGCAGCTCTTTAACAAGCACTTTAAACGATTCCGGCACGCTCGGTTTCGGGATGTTGTGGCCTTTTACAATTGCCTCGTAAGTCCTGACCCTGCCGGTCACATCGTCGGACTTGACTGTCAGTATCTCTTGCAACGTGTACGCCGCACCGTAGGCCTCCAGCGCCCAGACTTCCATCTCGCCGAATCTTTGCCCGCCGAACTGCGCTTTGCCGCCGAGCGGCTGTTGCGTAACCAGACTGTACGGCCCGGTGGAGCGCGCGTGGATCTTGTCGTCAACCAGATGGTGCAGTTTTAAGAAGTACACGTATCCGACAGTGACCGGGTTGTCAAACGCTTCGCCAGTGCGTCCGTCGTAAAGTACGCTTTTGCCGTCTTCACGCAGACCGGCGAGTTTCAGCGTATCCCATATATCCTGTTCGTTCGCGCCGTTGAAGATCGGCGTCGCCACTTTCCAGCCAAGCGTATGCGCCGCGTATCCAAGGTGAACTTCAAGCACCTGCCCAATGTTCATACGTGACGGTACGCCGAGCGGATTTAGTATTATATCAAGCGGAGTTCCGTCCGGCAGGTACGGCATATCCTCTTTCGGCAGTATCCGGGACACGACGCCTTTGTTGCCGTGCCGCCCGGCCATCTTGTCGCCTACAGAGATTTTACGCTTCTGCGCGATATAGCAGCGCACCGCCATATTAACACCGGGGCTCAGCTCGTCGGAATTTTCGCGGGTGAAAACTTTTACATCCACAATAATGCCGTATTCGCCGTGGGGTACACGCAGCGAGGTGTCGCGTACTTCGCGCGCCTTTTCGCCGAAGATAGCGCGCAGTAGGCGCTCT